>JGI10211J34971_10000472_pt1 | contig 32723 bp, 30 predicted proteins | sample Etolagsediment_FD_34971 | JGI IMG/M metagenome (IMG submission 34971)
GCTGATAAAACACTGGATTCCGGCTTTCGCCGGAATGACGACAACGAGTAAGTGGTTCTAATTATTTCAACCGGTTATGAGAACTTTGGACTCTCAAGTTACTCAACAACAAGAATCAAAGAACCTTCAAGAGACTCCCCCCGCCTATAAAACAGGAGATCAACGAAACAGCGTTTAATGAGACATCCCAAATGCGCAGAAAATAGATGAAAAGATACAAGAACCGGAAAAAATGTGGAGAGATGCTGTTTCCGGCAAATCAGGTGGGTAAAATGAAAAATCCTAAAAAAGCCGTTGCCCTCGGTTATAAAAGAGATATCGACGAGGCCCCAAAAGTCCTTGCCAAAGGGACCGGCGCTATTGCAGATCAGATTGTCTCTGTTGCCAGAAAGAACGGTGTGGCCATTTATCCGGACGGTGATCTGGTTGAAATTTTGGAAGCACTCGACATAAACATTGAAATCCCTGAGAATTTGTATCGGGCTGTGGCCGAAGTCCTTGTGTTCATATACGATATCAATAACAAGCTTCAACCCGGGCCTTAAAGTAATTGTGGGCAAAGGCAACCGTCAAAATGGCAGAATGGGCATTGCCGAAAGTTATAAAACCCTGGAATTGGAACCCGGCGCTTCCCTTACGGATATCAGAAAAGCATATAAAGACATGGTAAGGGTTTGGCATCCGGACCGGTTTACTGGGAACCCAAGACTTCGCGCAAAGGCCACTGAAAAGCTGAAGGAAATCAATATCGCCTATGGTGAAATCCGGAAGTTTTTGAAGAATTCACCTGTTCCGACCATTGAGGGCAAGGAAGAGAACTTTAACGGAACAAGGGATGACAATTTAAAGAAGAAAGAACTCAGCATCAGGAATTTTCTGGGGCTTCCCTTTTTCTTCCTCCGATCCATTTTCTCGGGCATCCTCTCGAAAGACATCTGCCATAATTGGGTGTTTCAAAACACCAAAATCCAAAAAAAATCGTGGAATGTTGAGAGGAAACACAGTTCGAACCCGTCAACGGTTTCCGCTGGAAAATGTCGGGAAACCTCGAGACGAAAACGTTTTTCTGAAATTATGGATGAAGTGGCTGAAGCCAGGAAAAGCCAAGCAAAACATTAAGAAAAAACAAGAATAGGAAAAAGCCTCAAACACAATATGTTGTTTTTTTCCTTGACACACACACAATATGATCCCTAGAATGCATCTTATGTTTCGATCTTGAGGAAATGCAAGTGGACATAATTTCAACACCTGAAGCATTTGAAGCTTGTGAAATACTCTTCGGCCCGGAAATAGAAATTTCCACTGATTTCATAAAATATCTTCAACCGGAAGGGCTCAAATCCGCGTATCGAAAAAGGGCTTTTGAAACCCATCCCGACCACTCAAATTCATTTGAGAAGGATCCACGGCAGATGAACGAACTTTTCATCAAAGTGAATCTGGCATATCGCAAGCTTCGACCTCTGGTTGGCGGTAGCACATCCAAAAAGCAGGAAGAGCGGCAAATGAAAGCAAACCGCAGCCCCAAAAGACCCGCGCAAAACCAGCATTTTTCTTGCCTTTATGACGCGAGCAGCATTCCCAAACGAAAGTTGATGCTCGGCCAGTTCCTTTACTATTCCGGCCTCATTTCATGGCAGGCATTGATTGAGGCCATCATGTGGCAGCAAAAACACCGTCCCCGGATTGGGGAACTGGCAATGCAGTGGAATATGCTCAGCGATATGGATATTCGCAAGATATTGCAGTGGAAGGATTTGGGTAAAAAATTCGGGGAACGTGCGCTCCTCCTTGGCTACCTGAGCCGGTTCGAATTAATGGCGCTTTTGGGAAAGCAGCGGAAGCTCAGATATCCTATCGGGGAATATTTTGTGCGGCATAAAATTCTCCGAACAAAGGAACTCGATTTTATGGCACAACAGCACCAAATCCATAACAGGAAAATATCAACAAGAAGACGTCCCTGAAATCCTCTCATAACGCCTGTGCCCATCCGCGAATGCTATCCCCGACCCGAAAGCTGACGCCTATTTTCCGTTCACCAGGCTCTTTGCGAATTTGATGAACGCTTCTTCGTCCATCTTTTTCATTAAAACATCTTTTTTGATGATTTCCAGGGCTTTGAGAGGAGGCACCGGCGCTTTATAGGGTCGCCAGTTGGTTAACGCTTCATATACATCGGCAATGGCCAGCGCTTTTGCTTCCGGGAGGATTTTTTTTGAACTAAGCCCATTGGGATAGCCTGAGCCGTCGCTTCTTTCGTGATGTTGCAAAGCAGCCGCTCGTATTTTGGAATTTAATTGACTCTGTCGCAGGATCTCCCAGCCATATTTTGAGTGATTCTTCACCTCCTGGAATTCTTCATCCGTGAGTTTTCGGGGAGCTGTCAGTACATTTTTTGACAGTCTGATCTTTCCCACATCATGCAGCAACCCCATCAAACCAAAAAACTTTAGATTTCGATAGGAAAACCCACACGCACGCGCATATCTTAAACAATAAAGCATCACATTAACAGAGTGTATGGATGTGGAAAAATCCTTTGTTGTCACATCGATCAGGCGTTTTACAATATTTGAATCGGCCAGGTACTCCTCCAGAACCAAATCAATGGTTTCTTTCATCTGGTCGAAGACGATGGGATCGGGGTTTATTGAACCAATATCCAAGACTTGCGACATCAGTTGTTTCGACTTGTAAGGATTTGTTTTTAAAGTGTATTTTAGCTTCTTATTGTAGCGTTTCTGTGTTGATGTGATAAAGTGGGTCTTGTCGGACAGTGAAACATAAAGCGATTCGGGAAGCTTTTCGTTCAGCACTCGAATTGTTTCGATAGGTCTCCCTTTCGGCTTGTAGAGAACGAAATTGCGGGACCTCGAATCAAAAACAAAAACATCGTAGCCTGTATAGGCTTGGATGTCTTCGGATATGTCCACCATGTTTTTGCGTTTCAGTTCTTTTATGGTATTTTCCATGTACACTGAAAAATTCTTTTGGTAGACGACAATAGATCTCTAATTAAATGGCCGAGCCGAAAAGTAGCCCGCCTCCTACACTGCAAAAAACGCTTGATTCAAACATGATCCAAAAGCGCTGTCTTTAAAATTAACTAATGGATAATGTCATGTTTTTCAACTCTTAACTTTTTTCACTGAAGTTTTTCCAATGCTTTTTCCACAATCCCCAGATTTTGTTCAACTTTTCGAACCTCGGTTGAATTCGGGTAATTCAGTATCAGGTCGGCCAGGATATCGCGGGCAATACAAAGCGCCTCCCGCTTCTGAACGGGATCCTCCATTTTCTTCGAATCGAGAAAGAACCTGGCGGCACGGTTTCTTTCACGGTTTATCAGACCTTTTACAGCCACTTCTTCTAAACGAACAAGCTCTTTTTCAGTGCTGTTGTCGGATGCGCGTTCCGCCTCTTGAAGGTGGTCGATCGCCTCTTCGTATTTTTCTTGTTCCAGCAGATTCTTTGCCGCTTCACTGACTTCTCGCGCATTGTTTGGATTGGTCTTCAACGAAATCGCTCCGGCCTTTTTTTCGGCATGGATACGTTCCCTCGTCTTGATGATAATTTCCCTTCCCGAGCTGTCCGTGGCTTGTCCTTCTGCTTTTCTGAGAAGCGCAACCGCCTTTTTGTATTTTCGACTCTTAACCAACACGTTGACTTCTCCAAGGAGCTGATTTAAATCCTGGGCTGTTTCATCAGCAGCCAGTTTCTTGACTTCACGGGCTTTCCAGTCCTCTGAGATTGCCGGTGTTATTTCATTTTGCAGGCTTGCTTGAGAACTCATGCTTGCCTGTTTGCCCCTCTCAACAGGCTTTTCGAATTTTCTTTTCCCGGATGGCAATCGAAATTCGCCGATATACACATCACCAGCATCCAGCAAGGAACCTGGTTTTTTGGTGTGCTGCTGAAAGTACATGCTTTCAATCTTCAGAAGCGCTCTAAACAGTGCTTGCGTCAATTCTTCCCGGTCGGCCAGGGGCAGAGGTTCGCAAGACGCATTTAACAACTGTCGATAGGCGATCAGAACCTTTTGGGCGGCTTGCTGATCTTTTTGTGAGATTCCGTCCGTTTTCAGATAACGTTCAAAAAACTGAATCCGCTGAGACAAGATCGGTTTAGGTGCCGGTATAATCCGGGTAGGTCTGGCGTCTAACAGGGCAGCCGAAGGAGCGGGAAGAGATTTCTCATTTGGAACACATGACAAAGTGAATAAAGAATAGGTTGCAAGAGCCGAAACCCATGGCTTCATAACTAAAGAATTTGTGAGATTTTTTTTCATACTTTCTTTTCATGCGTGCGTGTTGCTCGTTTCGGACAAATCAAAATTAACCGGTTGTCCGCAATGCAATTTCAGAGCATCGACCGGGTTGTCTTGTCCTGTGGGAGCCCGTAATCATAGCCCGCTATGACGGAGCTATCTTCAGTCCTTACAATTCGGGAGGATATGAAAACAAATTGCTCCGAAACAGCATAAGTCCCGACCAGAACAGCTTGAGCACCCTGGTTCGAACTCAAATTCAGAAGGTCCCGTGACAACAGAAACTCCCCTTTTCCTTTCTGAACAAAAATAGAGCCCTGCCGAAGTTTTGTTTCAATAATTCTAAAACCCTGTTGGGCCAAACGACTTGCCATCTGCTCAGAAATTATTCGCCCCAATGTAGAAGACTGGTCCAGATTGTCTATGCTGACAAAACTGGCAACCAAAATTGGGCTGTCTTTACCAAAATCTCGGTGGTGCAATTCTTTCCCAAGGCTTTCAGCGGCGTGATAACTTGATTCAAGGATGCTGGAATAAGGTTGGAGGGTTGAGAGGGGGGAGAGCTTTTTTAATCCCTCCCTTTCAGATTTTTCCTGGTTCGTGACACAACCCGCCGCACTCAAAATCCACAAAAGGCTCATAAAAATACAAAAAGCACTGCTGCCAAAATTGCACAAATGGTAAGAATGGGAGATTTTCCCTGCAAATCTAGAATTGGTTTTTTTGTTGTGTCTTTCCATTTCAATCGTCCTTTTTGAGTGTGACTATTCCACCGACTCTGCTGTTGAAAGGCCGGGTGCTTCCGGTAATTCAGCAATCATGTTGCAGAATTTTCGTGCGTTTCGCTGCATCAGCAATTCGGTGCTGGGCGCCGGGGCACCGCTTCCACGCGCTAAAATATAATCCTTTGTAAGGGCCGGGTTGACGGTTTCTGTTGCTCTTGCGTACCAAAGCGTTGAGGGAGCTCCGCCTCTAATCTTGACAATTCGAACCTCTTCTTTCACCTCGGTGGGTTCCAGGTCGCTACCCGGAAAAGTGTAGAGTAAATTCCCCACAACCATAATGTCGTAACCTTTATTACGAGCAGCATCGATCAAATTTTCCATGGTCATGTTCAAAAGATCTCGCTGCAGAATAACAACTGAAAAAACCTGGCTCTTTTCCAACTCCTGGCAAAGTAACCGCGCTGCCGTTCTGCCCTGGCCTGGCGCATACACCGGTTCGGCAAAGGAAAAAACGGCCACTTTCGCTCCTCCATAGATATTCATTTGAGGCGCAACGAAAACATTCTCCGGGAGCCCAACCGATGGCAGGGACACAGAACGCTGATAGGCGCACGATATGACCAAAAACGGAATTACCAGGCTTAAAACCGCTGAAAACAATCGCCAGCCGTTGCTCATGAGACTCATCCTCAATAGGCTTTTTCAGAATGCCGTTTCTGAATCTTCGTCGGCATTCAGCAAAATTTTTTGACCCCAATGCGTCAGAAATTTGACTGCTATACCCTTCTTTTTCATCTGAAACAGTACTAAATTCAAAATACATGCCAAGAAATGTGCTTTTCCGAAATCCTCAGTTTCAAATTTCTATTTGGTTTAATAAATGCCTCGAAAAGCCTCAAAATGGCTGAACCGGAAAAGAGCGTATGATCTTCACGGCCCCAAATTTTCCGCACTACTTGACGGTGAAAAGAGGGATTTGGTATGGCATAAAATTTGCTTTCCCTGTTTCATTGAGAATCGCGGCGTGTTGATTCTTAAATGAGATCTTTGAGGATTTTTTCAAATTTCAGCCAAATAATGCTTGGTATCATTTGTTTTATAGGGTTTAATAAGCGCAATATTGCTACGGGAGGTATGTATCGGGAATGGAAAAGTCACAACAGTCAGAACTGCGGGCAGCAAAATCCTTGTCGGACAGGGAAGGAAAATATCTCACATTTACGCTAGCGGAAGAAGAATATGGCATCGGTATCCTAAAAATCAAAGAGATCATTGGTATGATGCCCATTACTTCAGTTCCGAAAACCCCGAGATTTGTCAAAGGCGTCATCAACCTCAGAGGAAAGGTGATCCCGGTCATTGATCTGAGGTTGCGTTTCGGGATTAAAGAGCTGGAATATACTGAAAGGACCTGTATTATCGTTGTTGAGATTGAAGGCCAAACCGGGATTGTACTGATCGGCATTGTGGTGGATGCGGTTTCAGAAGTATTGAATATCAAGAGCAAAGATATGGAAAACACGCCTTCTTTCGGTGCAAAACTGGATACCCGATATATACTTGGAATGGCAAAAATGGAAGGCGGGGTCAAAATATTACTCGATATTGACCAGGTATTGAACAGAGAGGAATTTTCAGCTCTTCAAACCGCCATGTAGTATCATGCCCAAACCTTTCAAGATGAAATGACCCTTCTTAAATAAATTCAGACCTTGTTTTCTTCGGCTTTGGCATTCAGCAACGCAGTTGATCCTTTAAGTTTTTGTTCATTCAGCGAACCGATTGTCACACTCAAAGTCTCTCCACTGTTTGACGCCAAACGAACCCAATTGGCAATTTCCGGTTTCAGAGACTCTTCGCCCACCCCTTTTTTCCGCCTGCCGGAAATGATGTGGTCCATATTTCCAGAATTTATGTAGGTCCACCGATTGCCACGCTTGAAAACAACCCCAGTGTGCCCACGACTCAACGTGGAAAAGGAAAGGATCTGACCTTTTCTGAGCAACGGCTTGATTTCTTTATAGAGCGCTTGTGCTTCTTTTGCGGGGCGGTTGATTTTCGTAAAGGATTTTGAGTAGACCAGTGCACCGGCGGTTTCTATCAAACCTTCTCCGGAGAGATAGTGGTTTTCAGGTAAGCCTTTTGCCAGCGCTTTTCTGATCAGTCGGTTCCCTAAACCGCCTGGTCCCCGATATTGTATGCCCACCTTTTCGAGCCCGTTGACCAAAAGCTCAAAACAGTTCATCTTATGATAAGATGTGCCGGTATAGGGTTTAACCGCTCTCGCGAACTTTTCTGAAAAAGCGTCCGTTTCGGCTGTTTGTTTTTCCGGAGTCACCGATCGGATGACCTTCCCGGCGGCTTCTGCCGACTTCGCTTGGCTTTCCGGTAGAACTGCCACATCAACCTTCGTTTCCTGGTTCCATGTAATTTCCCCTGTATGGCGGTTCAGGTAAATTGCCGCATGATTCGGGATACTCCTGAATTCTTTCGAACCGTTCAAATCATTTGTGAGTATGCTCCAGCATTCTTTACCATAAACCGGGTGATCCGACAGAAGATGGGAGACCGTCGGCATCTTTTTTGAGAGATTCCCCAAGAATATCTGAAAGCTGCCGTTTGTTGCCGCGCCAACCGGTCCAAGGTTGAAATTGGAAATCTCCGGTTCGTCTGAAGGCGCATTGCACCAAAATACTTCAGATGTTTTTCGATTCAAATAGACAGAAACCCCTTCCTTCATCTTGGTGAAGGACTTGTTTTGATTGCTTGCAGCGTGAACAATTTCCCAGCAATCCTTTCCATAAAGGGGGTGCTTGCGTAGTAAGCTGGAGACACAAGGATTTTGTTCGGAAATGGTCCCAATCTTCACACGATTTGAATTTCCGTCATTTTCGATCTCAAGTGACGTCGCTTTTGATGTGCTGCCGGTCAGATGGTTTGATCCACTTTTAAGCGTCTTGTCAAGGACCCTTGAAAACAGGTCAGCGCCGGCATATAAATCAAGTTTACCCGTTACGCCGTATCGGACTGTTTCCGGTGTTGTGCCAATCGAATTTGAATACATTGTTTTGTCTCGGTATGTGTGGTTTGTTCCTTTTCAAAGTAGTTATGCAAATCCTGGGCCGTTGTACCTGGAAGCCATGTCGCTTTTGGGAAAACAGATGCCCAAAAACGTGATGGCCCTTAATAATCGGGGATTGATAGATTCAAAGAGAAATCCCCATTGACACAATAGATAAAATAAACCATAATCAGCCTTGTTTGCTTTAATTTTACGAGTATGCTTTCTTATTTTTCTCGGTTCTATTTTAATTTAGCGTTTATAGAGATGGGAGATTTGACATATCAATGGCAGAAATCGAAATCATTCAGGAAGATGCGGCAAAACGGCAACTGTTAGAGGAAATCAACGGCAATCGGCTACCTGTCCAGGTATCGGTCGTGGGCGGAAATTTCACGGGGATGACCCATGTGAATGCAGTTCGTCAGAGAAGAGGCGGCTTGTATTTTCGAACTATGTCCATGCAATCTTATGAAGCCGCCATCGGCAATAAAAAAGATTGGCGCAGCCGATTCGAGTTTTACGGTAAAGACAACATCCAGTATAACTTTCAAACAGCCGGCTGGAAAACCGGCAGGGATGGCATCTGGCATAGATTTCCTGATTTTATTGAGCGAAGGCAGCGGCGGAAATTTTTCAGATTGGAAATACCGTTTCAAAAGAACCTGTTTTTGACCATGGGGTCCGGCAGATACAAAATGACTGCCATAGACGTAAGCCTTGGAGGAATTTTTGTTGAATTCACAGGCGCCGGAAAAATGGAAGGGGAGGGGCCTTCCTGGGAAGTTGGGGACCGCTTTCAAAATCTCCTCCTGGAAGCCGATTTTGATGGTAGTACCAGACATATTCGTATTAAAGAAGGAATTCTAAGAAGATCCGAAAAAGACGCATTATCGGAAAACTACAAATACGCATTTGAGTTTTTTGAAATGGAAAAATCCGAAAAATCAGCTTTGGTAAACGTGGTTTACGATCTTCAAAGGAAGGTTTTGAAGGAGAGAATTAGATTAAATGCCTGAGAACAACAACCTCGCATTTTATGCCATCTCCTGTCTTAAATCAGCCGGTAAAACTTTTACAGCGTCAGATTCATAAGGCTTCCCCGCTAGCTACAGCTTTTTTTGCCGAGTTTCAAACTTTCAAGTCAATCAATCGCACATCGTCCACCAGAAGTTGTTCAATTTCGAACTCCTGAACCTCTTTTTCTGAAACAACCACATCAATCGCCACACGGCTGAAAAGCGGTTCAAGTGACTTTTTAACGACATCCATATCATTGCGAATGATTTTTTCAATTTTTCGATCATTTAGAAAGAACGTGATTCCAAGATTTTTGTTGATCAGAAAAAAATCCGATCTCACGTCACCGATGTTTCTCAATTGCAGCAGCAGCGACATTTTGAATCCTTCATCCTTATCGTTTTTTCTATTCTTAGGGTAAAAAACCTTAAGCTTTCCCCTTCCGCTTTCTTCCGGCAATGGCAGCGAAAACGTCATGATTTGAGCGGCATCAAATTTAGGTGCGGTTTTCGCCGAATTTCCCGCCGATCGTCCCTCCTCCACTTCAAGCTTTAAGAGCGACAGTCGCTTGCGGATCTCCTCTAAATCTCCTGAATCAAAAAGGCTGGACATTGCCGGTTGAGACCTGTAAAAGGTTTCCAATTGCTTCATATGAAGGGATGCTTTCGACTGAACCAACTCAATCCCCCCTGCCTTTCGAGGATCTGTATAGGGACTCCACGGATTGGCTGTTGACCCTTTTGGAGTCTCTTTGCTTTTGTTGGTCTGCTGAAAAAGGATCCCTGCCAGTAAACGTTCAATTAACGGTTTCAGATGTGGCGGAAGATAGTCCTTTCGATCTGCCAGGCTTTTCTCGTCCATATAACGCTTGATACCCAGAAGATTCGGCTTCAAATCGTTTTTAAAAAGGTTCCTGATTTCAGGTTCCTCGTGCAGCTTCAGGCGGGGGCGACCACCTTCCATAGACGTCTGTTTAAGTAAAATATCGGCGGCTTTGTGAAGTTTTCCCGCCGGAACCTGCCCGTCAGCAGGTTGAAACGCCCTGATTTTGTCAAACAGTCTCTTCTCAAAAAAGATACCCGATTCTTCAACAAGGGCACGCAGACGTTCGCCAAGATGTAGAACCCCTTTTTCAAAATCCATGAGCCTGAAATGAACAAAAATCCGTTTCAGGGCCGTTTGGATATCGGGTGGTATCGATTTTACTTTTGAAGCCGATCGTTCAGTTCCAAAAGCGTTTGCTATCTCACGTGAAAAAGTTTGTAGCGATTTGTCATCGGGGAAGGTGAAATGCAAAAAACCTTTGCCGATCCTTTTGGAGGGGATTTGTTTTTCATCCAACAGCTTCAGTCTAAGCTGATGGCCGGTTTCCAGAACTGAAGCAGAAATTACCTGTTTTTCCTTCACGGGGAATGTCACATTGGCCCAAACCTTTTTGCCATTGAAATCGAATAGCGCTACTCCCTTCTCTTTGACTTTCAGTACACGTCCTCTCAGAATATCGCCTTGACGAATTTCCTTTAAAGACTCGGGAGCTCTTTCAATACCCGTTTCAAAAATTGTTTTGAGGCTGGTGATGATGGACATTTCAAAAATTTAAGAGAACCTAGGCACGGGAAATGCCATCTGGAAAAGCAGTGGGAACCAAACGATGTTTTTTTGAATTTTCATTCAATTTGTTTCTTTCTCCGGAATGCCTCTGTTTTTACCGGCATTTTAGTGCGCCCCGAGGCAATTTGATCGGGAATCGCATGGGGCTCTCGTTTTTCTCAGAGTTTCGGATTGAAGAGTGCCAACTGTGTTTCTAAATCCCATCTTGACGTATTTGGAAGATTTCTTTTCCGCTTAAATTCAGACAGTGCCCTTTTAGACCGGCTTTTCCAGATGCCGTCAATCTTCCATTTGTAGTACCCCAGGCTTGACAACTGTGCCTGTACAATCTTTGCCGCCAGCGGGTTTGAAAGCTTCAACAATATGGAACCATTGGAAATAGAATTTCCGCCGTTCTTTTGCACACCCCGGGCTTTGTCCTGGTCGTCTTTTAAATCGGTAATTTGAACCGTTTTCTTAGCTGGTACCAGGCAGCCGCCTTTATTTTTTGCCAGCATTTTTAGTGACTCGTCCATGCGCATGGAAAAATCATATGAAGAAATGACGCTGTTATTAAGGATATCCACAAGCCTGACGGATATATAGATCCTGTTTTCTCCGAAGGAGTATGTCCCCAGAATAATCGCCTGTGCATTGTGAGAACCTTCAAGACGCGCTGTTTCTTTTGACAGCACAAACTCTCCGTTTTTTTCCTGAATAACCACACTGCCTTTGCTCAGCCTCAGTTCGACCACCCGGTAACCATTTTGCGAAAAGCGGGATGCCACCCTGATGCCTAGAAGCCGCCCGAAAGTGGAGGTTTCCTTGAGATCATCAAGATTTACGAAACTGGTGGATAAAATAGGCAGTGTCCGGTCAAGATAATAGAGGCGGTTTTTTTCCAGCATGTCACCGGCAATTTGAGAAACACCGTCTATATCCGAAGGATAGGAAACGGCCCTCGAAAACGCAGGCGCCGCCAGAATGAAAAGAGAACATGCAAAGAAATAGCAACGCCAATCCATCAGAACACTGCACCTGGCTTTCATTTTTCCCCCCTATTTATTCACCAGCGTATATACAGCCACCACCGGTTCCACAACTTCGGCCTTTTGAGCATAGTGCCACCATTCCGGTGCGTTTATGTAAAAAACAGACGAATCCCGCATGAGGTATGCGCCCTGATACATCAGCGATAAAGTGATAATGACTTCCTTTTTCGGCACTTCAACTCTGACTGTACCGGTATTTCCCACCGGCAAACGCTTGTGGGAGAGAAGTTGTGTGTTAAAACTCAGAACCAGCGGGTTTTGAGAGTTGTGGGTAACGGCAAGCCCCCCATTGACGAGGCTTGTAATGAGCAGGTCGTAAAAGGCTTTGTCAAAGGGTGTAATTCCCGCCGGAGCGACATAGACGGGTTCCTGAAATCTAGGAAGATCCTTTGCCATTTTGGCCTCAACCCTTGCTGCAATCTCTTTTGCAAGAACTTCCCAGTGATGAATTGCCTGCATCTTATGCTGCCCGCTTGCCACATAGGCACTCGGTATGGGGACATCCGACATAACGGGTTCGGGCGGCTTGATCTCAACATATTGGCAACCCGCAAAAAAGATCAGAAATGTAAGCATGGTATATACAAAATTGGGTCTCCCAACGAACATTTTGAATCCCTCCATTGAACATAAAAGTATTTCGAAGCAACCCCTTCATAGTAATTATCAGTAGTATGCGCCAATTACTTTAGCTTTTTTGTTCTGGAAAATGGGCGACATCTTTTTTCGCCAAAAGGGATTGCCATGGAACGGTGCTCAGGAAGGCTGTTTCCGATGGCCGATAGCGGAACATCGAACAACGACCATTTTTCCCACCTGTCGAAAGTGGCATCATCATCGGGAGAGGTTCTATCATCTATATTTGAACTGGATTTTTCCGCGGCATGGCCATGCCGCGCCAAGAGAAGGTAGCACTGCTTTTAAACACTCAGAATCGGTAAGCCCCGGTTTCTAACACCCGGCGATTGCGTTTGTTCACTTTGTCCTCGTAAAGTGCCCGATCCGCCCGTTCCAGCCATTGGAGCAACGTGAGGTCATTTTTCCATTGGGAGAGTCCGATGCTGACATCGAGGTCCTTGCCGGCCCCAGACTGTATATTGAGATTCCTGACATCATTTCTCAAACGGCGGGTCAAAACCTTTGCAGCCCTAATTCCGGTATCGGGCAACACCAGCAAAAATTCATCTCCTCCCATACGAACAAGCAGGTCACAGCTCCTAACCTGTTGCGCAAGTTTCATGGCAACCCGTCGCAAAACATCGTCACCTTCCGTGTGTCCGAAAGTATCGTTGATCTTTTTGAATCCATCCAGATCCATGCTCACAAGGGTTAAGGGGTATCCATGCCGACGTGCGCTGTCTACCATTGAATGAATCCGATCCTCAAAAACCCTTCTGTTCGCCAGGCCGGTCAGAGCATCCTGCCTCGCCTGGTCAAAAAGGTCCTCATAATTAAGAGCACGTTGCAAGGCATCGTTAAGCACCGACAACGCTTCATCCATTAATCCTGAATCCAGACCACCCAGTTTTCGCTTTTTGTGAATCAAAACGAGAAGACCATTACCGTCAGGAGATTCAAGCCGCCACCTGCAGACATTGTGGCCTTCCCCGGCAATGTAATTCATCATATTTTTTTTTCTTCAGTGCCTTATCAAAACTGCGGTTTGCCAAATAACTCACCGCACTTCTGTCAGGACCGTGGCAGGAGCAGAAGAGGTGCCGTCGCCCGCGTTTTGGATTGTCATAGGCCAGCAAATTGTGTTCAAAATGCTGCATGAGCCAGACTGAAAAGGATTCGACCATGCCCGGCAAATCGATGGCGCTTGCCAGACGCGAATACAGTTCATTAAGATGCGTGAGGCGGTCAAACCGATCAAAATATTGCTTCAGGGTCACTGCAATCTGGTTGGAACTGTCGAATTTTCCGTTTTCGAAACTCAACTTGGCGGCTGCATTTGAATTCGGTGTCACTTTCGGATCTCCATCAGTTTTCCATTCGGATGCCCCATTGGCAAAAATGACAGCATGCAAATGTCAGGCCAGGACGATTTTTTTGAGATACTGTCCCGATATTTTGTGGCTGATAAGCTTAACGATTTGAATTTCCATATGTTTTATAAATTGTATGTAAAATGGTTTTCGCAGCCCTAACATCCTGGTAGGTGCATCTTTTTCCTTAACGGGAAATTCTTTCCCACTAGCGCGTCAATAAACAGACTTTCCACAAACCGACCCGTCAGGATTTAGGAAAGCGGATGCTGTCCATTTCAACTACTTTTTGGAACTCATACCTCAGTATTCATGATGGTCTTCATTTGAAATTTTCCCTTGCCTTGCAGAGTGTCCTATGCCAGAATAATTCTTGGTAAATTTCATTGTTTACTTGTCTCTATACTTGTATAAATGGATGAAACTGGCAATCTGGAGGTCCTTTATGGGAAGCAGATCAGACTCCGGGGGCAACCCCGGAACAGACAGTATGAAAGATATTCTTTCAGCGGGAAAAGCCCTAACGTTTGAGCATTCTCATTTTTCAGAAGATCGCTTCGAGGCGTTAGGCAAAGTCCTTGAAAATGTACTTCAATCAATTGGGAGACCGGATTTTCTTGATCCTCTCAGATATATTCTCAACGAACTCATCACGAACGCTGATAAAGCCAATGCGAAAAGGCTTTTTTTTCAAGAAAAGAACCTGAAGATCCACAAACCCCATGATTATCAAAAAGGGATGGCGCTTTTTTCAGATCTGGATGCAATTGCCCGCATATCCTTAAAATCAAGGTTGGGTGAAAAAGGGTTGTTTACGCGAGTCGAATTCCTGGCGGAAAATCAGACCCTAAAGATTTCCGTAACCAATAACAGCCTCCCCACGGAAGATGAATTGCTGCGCATTTCGTCTCGCATAAATTCCATTAGGACAATGAAAGAGGTTGCTGACGCATTTCATTTCTTTTATGACGAAAGCGAGGGCGCTGGATTCGGCATCATTACCACCATTTTGTCACTCAGGAGTCTGGGCGCACATGATGATCCATATCGTTTCGTACCGTTAAGAGAATCCGGAGAATCCCTCCAGGAGATAAGAATTCCAGCCAATGCACTCTCAGATGACCACATTGAAACCCTGTCTGAAGAAATCTCTAAAGAAATCAAATCGATACCCAAGCTTCCGGAAAATGTCATTGAAATTCAGCGAATGCTGTCCAACCCTGACCGCGCCCTTTCTGAAATTGGAGACAGAATAGCGCGTGATCCTTCGCTTACAGCCGAACTGCTTAAGATTGTCAACTCTGCTCATTATATGCTTCCTCAAAAGATCACCAACATTCAGAATGCCGCTTCCATGCTGGGTGTAACCGGCCTCAAAAACATGATGACCGTATACGGTGCCCAAAAAGCGCTGAACTCCCGATACGGTGATCTGCACGCACTCTGGCACCACGCCTACCGCTGCGCCTTCTACGCCGGTGAAATTGCCCGCCGTTACGGATTTTCAGAAGATGCGGAAGACCTCTATGTCTCTGGAATACTGCATGACATCGGCAAAATTGCCCTGCTTACATTGCACTCCGGCCTAATTGAAAAACTTTCAATGCACTACCGTGACAGCGGTATCCCCCGCGACTATCTGGAAACGCTTGTTCTGGGGATCGGCCACGCCAAAACGGGCGCCATGATTGTACGGCAATGGCATTTGCCGGAAAACCTCGGCGGACCCATTGAATATCATCACAGACCCTATTTGGCCCCCGAACAACTTCGAAATTTTGCGTATGTGGTTCATCTGGCGGATTTGATGGCCAACGGGTACGACGAAGGCGGCTTAAATTTCAAAAACGTGCCTCAGGGAACGCTTGACTTTTTCGAAATCGAAACGGCGGATGCATTAAATGCGCTGGCCGCATCTCTGGCTGAAAAGCTTGCTGAAAAGGAAATTGGGTATTAAATCACATGCACTGTTTGATTGTTGGCAATCGGGAATTGATTCGGATAAACGAACACGTTTTCATAGGATAGGCACAAAAACGAAGGTGTTATGGATATTGCTACTGTTATTGGATTACTGGGCGGAACGGCGCTGATTTTTTCGGCGATTTTCCTGGGTGGCAGCGCTATTATCTTTTTGAACATTCCGGGACTGCTCATTGTGGTTGGCGGAACATTCGCGGCCTCGTTCATCAAATTCTCCATGGGGGATGTGATTAATTCGTTCAAAGTGGGAATCAAAGCCTTTACCGTGCAAGTGGATCCCCCGGAGGAAAATATCCGCAAAATGGTAGAATTTGCAAAGGTGGCCCGTAAAGAGGGGCTGATTGCCCTTGAGAAAGCCAAGGATGCAATGACAAAATCCCAAAAGAAAAAGGGGGCCCAGGACGAATTTATTGGAAAAGCCCTTGAATACCTGGCCACGGGATACGACCAGGAACTGATTGAAAACATGCTCAATCGAGAGATCCGAATGACCGCCAAAAGGCACAGCACTGGACAAAACGTTTTCAAAGGAATGGGTGATTCGGCACCGGCGTTCGGAATGATCGGGACACTTATCGGGCTCGTGCAGATGCTGGCGAACATGTCGGACCCCGCCAGCATCGGACCTTCAATGGCCGTCGCGCTATTGACAACCCTTTATGGTGCCCTCATTGCCAACCTGGTATGTCTGCCACTGTCGGACAAGCTGGCCCTTCGAAGCCAGGAAGAGCAAGAGTCCCGAAACATCATCCTGGATGCCACCATTGCCATCAGTTCCGGAATGGCGCCCATCGCCCTGGAAGAGTCCCTTAAAACCTATCTGAAGCCAAAAGACCGCCGCAAAAAAGGGGATGAAGCGGCCCAAAAAGGCGCCAAAGGAAAGAAATGAATAACCAAAACGCTGATGACACAGAAATTCCCGAGAAGGGCGCCCCCGCGTGGGTGGTCACTTTCGGGGACCTGATGAGCCTTCTGCTCTGCTTCTTTGTTCTGCTCCTTTCCTTTTCCGAAATCGATGCACAAAAGTACAAAGAGCTTGCCGGAAGCATGGCCATGGCGTTCGGTGTTCAAAAAGAAAAAAAGGTTTTCAAAGTGCCTAAAGGTCAGAGAATTATCGGCCGGGAGCGCGACAGGGCTCATATTTCAAAGCGTGAAAAAGAAGAATTCGGCAAGGAGGTAAAGAAGGCTATCATCGAGACACGTCTTGGCAAACTCAAAGACCTTGTCCAGGTTCAAATTGCGGATAACAAAGTGGTTATCAGTATGATGGGTGAAACAACTTTCGATTCCGGAAGCGCCGACATTCGTCCGCAGATGGTGCCGCTGCTCAAAAAGATCGCCGCCGCCCTTCAGACCACAAAAGGGACCATTGTCATAAGCGGGCATACCGATAACATACCGATTCAAGGCGGCCGATTCCAATCAAATCTCGAACTTTCGGCGGCGCGTGCCACCAAAGTGGCACAAGCGCTGCTTTCATTCGGGCACATCGATCCAAGGCGCCTGTCTGTCCAAGGGTTCGGGGAATATCAGCCGGTCGAGTCTAATGAAAACCCCCAAGGTCGAGAAAAAAACCGAAGAGTCGAAATCATTCTTGAAGGAATGGACCTTGCCAGGAAATAGGTTTCGCCTTCGAATCGGTCTTTCACATACACGGTTTTTGTGGTTGAACGTCAACTTAACCTGCCCTGAAACTTTATCGATTTCCAACCTGATATGAAAAAAAAGATCACGGATGTGAAAATCAAAGCCATATTGAATATTTTTATCAACGGGTTTGCGACGTCAATCAATGGCAGGACAGGATGCTTCGTTCTCATGCTTATTGGGTGCGCAACATGGCAGCCATGCATCGCGGAGGCCATTGAAATTTACCACTTCCTGGTGGAGTTCAAAAATGGAAGTGTCGTCGAAAGAATCTTTTCGGAGCCCCCTGAACGCTATGAGGATTCCTTTAAGGAATATATTATGAGAACTAAGCTGATTGAAAAACGGCACTATTCCGTGGATGGCTTCATCCGAACTTTTGGCGAAAAGAACTATAAGCGATTGGTGACCGGTTATTTCGGTTTTGGCCCAGAAGAGGATATTATTCTCAAACGCCAGACCCACGGGTTGGAAGCGGATGCCAATGCTCTGCCGGCCCCTGACAAAATGTCGGCCAAACTCCTTGAAACATGGAAATTCATCGAGAAAAAGGACAATACACCAGCCGAAGCAGAAATCCATCTCAAGTCTAAACGGCCGGACCATTTTGGAGAGGAGACAGTCGCCTCAAAACCTTCTCCCGGACCGAGGGCGTCTGATAAAAAAACAACGAAGGCCTCTTCAAGGGCTGAAAAGAAAACGGTATTGAAGCCCCCTGAAAAATCCATAGCGTTGACCGGGGCCTCATCCGGTAAAAAAATAATCGTCTATCGCTTTTTGGTGGAGTATATCAATGGCAAGATCATGGAGCGGCATGCCACTGTAACATTGAACCAATATCAGAATCTGTACCGAGGCTATGTGAAAAGAGCGGCTCTAATTGAAAAAAAAGCTTACACTGAAAACCACTTTAAAAGCAGGTTTGGTCAAAACGCTCACCAACTGCTGGTCCAAGGGAGTTTTGGCATCGGCGATATTGAAATGATCATGGAAAGCAGAATAAAAAGGGGCTTGCCACCCCGCAACGATGTCTTACCGAAACCAGGTCCTGAAACCCCAAAACTCACGGAAAAGCTGGAACAACTTCTAAGTAAAAGGAATTTTACATTGCGGAACAAACCTTAACCCGTTTGCCCCAGAACGTCCTGTATGGTTTTAAGCATTTCCCGAGGTTTTATGGGCTTTTTCATCAACTTTTTGATGCCCCTTGCAAAGACCTCCTTTTCATCGACGATATCATGATATCCGCTGAATAGGATGATCGGCATATCATTTCGAATCTTCAGCACCTCCTCAGCCAGGTCCAGGCCGGTCATTTGCGGCATGTTCATATCGGTTATGACCAGATTGAATTCACTTGCACGGCTGCGAAACGTCACAAGGGCATCGGCACCACTTTTCTCGGCGACCACCCCATAACCCAACCGCTCAAGAATGGATCGCCCCGATTGAACCACCAAATCGTCGTCATCCACCAGGAGAATTTTCGCTTCATGAAACACGGGTTTTTTAGGAAGCCTCAAGGTCTTTTCTCTAACCTCGCGCGCTTTGGGGAAGTAGAGCTCAAAACACGAGCCCTTTCCAGGTTCGCTGTNAACCTCCACGCAACCGCCATGGTTCTTGACGGCGCCCAGAACGACAGCCAGACCCATTCCCGTTCCCTCACCGGCGTCCCGGGTCGTAAAGAACGGGTCGAAGATTTTTGGCTGTAAAGATGTATCAATGCCCACACCGGTATCCCGAATACTCAGTTTGATATACTCGCCGGGTGTCAATCCGTCGTGGGACGCGGCTTTTTCTTCATCCAGAAAGACATGCTCCAGTTTAACCTCCAGAACCCCTCCCACTCCTTCCATTGCTTGTGCCGCATTGGTGTAGAGGTTTATAAGCACCTGGTGCATCAGGGACGGTTCGAAAATGATGGCCGCGGGAATATTTGGAATCTCCATTTTCACTTCTATGAGGGAGGGAATGGATGCCTTAAATAATTTCAAAGATTCCTTTAGGATCGGTACAATTTCGAGTTTCCTGGGCTCATATTCATTCTGATGACTGAAACTAAGAATCTGATTGACCAGATCAACGGCCCTGTCGCAAGCCTCTTCCAGACGCTCAAGGTTTTTTAGGCCGGCACTGTCTGTGCTCAGATATGCTGAAAGCAGTTCCGCATTGGCGCCGATAATCCAGAGGATATTGTTAAATTCGTGGGCGATCCCGCCCGCAAGTGTCCCGAGGGACTCCATCTTCTGCTTTTTGGTCAGATTTTCCGCATTTTTTTTCTCCCTGGTAAAATCGTGCATAAACCCAAAAATCTTTTTTATTTGACCCTTTTCATTCCGAATGGCATCAATCCGCTTCCAGAGGGGAAAATGATAGTTCTCTGAATTGAAAGTGTCCAAAATACCTTCCCACCCTTTTCCGTTCTTCAGCGCCGGCATTATTTCGGATTCAAGGATCTCCACGGATTTTTTTGTCAAGAAGGTATCAACCCTTAATTCTGAGACTTCAACATTTGAACAAACAAACAGTGACATGTAGGCCGGATTGGCATAAATCAGTTTTCCATCCAAATCCCATACGGCCACGGCTTCGTTAGAGAAGTCGGTTACAGCCTTAAAAAGCTTCAAATTTTCGCGGTTCTTTCGATATGCCTTTTCAAGGGCTGTTTTCTCGAGGCATGAGGAGACCGCGTAATAGAGATCACGCAATGCCACCGGCTTGAAAAGATAATCATCCGCATCGAGTTTCAGAGCCTTCACCACCAGATCGGACCCTGGATGTCCGGTAAGGACGATCACCGGCATTTCAGGGTATAGGGCTTTTGATGTTTCCAGCATTTCAAAGCCGTCCAGTGGTTCCATGATCAGGTCTGTGATGACGAGATCGAAACGCTTTTCATTCAGGATTTGGAGTGCTTCTGAGGGATCAGCCGTCACCGTCACAACATAACCCATCTGGGAAAGGGCAGTATCAAATACTTTCAGAATTGCCGCATCATCATCCACGATCATGATTTCAACACTCGCCATAGACCTTACCCCCTAAACAAAACAGCGGCTCTCTAAATGAGCGAAATCCAACAGTTCCCATCCCAGCCAACCTTTCCGCGGATCATAAACAACTGGAGGGGAAATGTCAAAATGTCTAAAGATGCTTTTTTTCAGGGAATTCACTTCTTGACACTCGAAATATTTTCTGAAAAGATCCGCGGACAAAAGAAAGCAGAGGGCTTCAATGATCATTGCAAAATGTCCATCTTGTGGGAAGTCTTACAAAATCCCGAAAGAAAAGTTGCCAGAAGGCAAGAAAGTCTCATTTTCATGCCCAAATTGTGGGGGACGCATTATCTTAGACCTTAGAAAGCCCCGCCAAAAGGGTTCGAATCTGGTTGATTCAGCATCACCCTCAAGTAGGGATTTGGGGAATGGCAATGAAAAGCAAGAGCTTGTTCCGGCGTCGCCGGATGAAATAGATCTATTGCGAAATCGCATTGAACGTTCTATCCAAAACATCCCCTTTATGCCCCAGGTCGTCATAAAAGCGCAAAAGGCCATGACCAATCCAAAAACAGGTGGACGGCAACTGGCTACAATTCTTCAGACGGACCCGGCTATCGTCACCAGCATTTTGAAAATTGCCAACTCGGCCTACTACGGCTTGAGCGGAAATGTATCCTCCATTGAAAAGGCTTGCGTCATCCTCGGGCAGCGCACCGTGAAAGAGCTTATCATGACGACAGGGGTCTCCAATTTGCTGGGTAAAAAATTGAAAGGTTACGGATATAATTCCGGTGAATTGTGGATGCACTCCATGGCGGCTGGCATTGCTTCCAAAATGATTGCTGAGAAAATTGATCCCGAGTTATCAGAAGACGCCTATCTGACCGGTTTGCTGCACGATTCGGGTAAAATCATCCTGGACCCTTATGTTCTTGAACGAAAAAAAGCCTTTGATCAGTTCGTGGGAGACGGAAACCACGGCAATTTTGAAGCTGAAAAATTTGTTCTGGGCTTTGATCACGCTGAAATTGCGGCCAAAATCTGTAAAAAATGGCATATCCCTGATGAAATCACAACCGCCATAAAATACCACCACCATCCATCTGCGTCTGGTGGGCATAAATTGTCATACATTGTTCATACAGGAGATTATGTGGCCCGATTGTGCGGTCTGGGCTATGAGGAAGATGACCTTTTGTATGAAGCAGAAAAAGGTTCTATTGAAAAACTGGGCCTCAATCGGGAAGTGCTTGGCAAAATGATGTTGGAAGTTCTCGAAAGCATACAGCAAATCGGCCAGTCAATTAAGCGCTGAATTTTCTTTTGGCAAAACGCCGCTTTTTTTCTTGAACAAATATCCTACCGTTCAATGGCTGCATTTACCCTTCAGTAACATCCGAGAGATCAATCCCTTCCATCTGAGTTATCCTTCTCCTGTGGAGCTCCCTCAAAAATGAAATCAGGCATATCTATTGCATCCCTCACCGTGGCATGAACACGGAATTGTTTTTGACGTGGATTCCTTGCAGAAAACCCTCGGCCGAAAAATAAAGTGCCAAAATTTTGACATGCCGCCGGCCTGCGATGACGGCTGTTTCAACGCCTGCAAGGTATCCTAAACCAAATGCTGAGAAAAAACGGTACACGCCATGTCTGAAAAGAAAATATGGGTTTTGCTAGTTGAAGACAACATACTGGTGCGCAAACTGAAGTCAATGCAATTACACGAAACCGGTTTTCAAATGCTCTCCGCCGAAGATGGCGAGAAAGCCCTCGAAATTCTCGAATTTTGCAGGCCGGACTGCATACTGCTTGACATTTTAATGCCGAGAATGCGCGGGAACGATTTTCTTGCAGAGTTAAGAAAGAAAGACACAGAGATTCCAGTGATTGTAATGAGCGAAATTCACAAGGAAGACAAACTTGTGGCATCCATGGAGAGGCTCGGGGTTCAAGGCTGGATTTCCAAGCAGACATCCCATTCAGAAACGGCTGAGCTGATCAAAAACGCGGTTCAGGGGTAAAACCAATATCGCTTCTGAGAAATACCCGGCACACAGGTCATGGCCTTTGCAAACACCACAAATATGAACATCAGCGCTCCATCCGCAACCGAAAGCCCTCAACCCCAATCAACACCGGCGCGTCAGACCGTCTATCTCAACGGCTCAATCTATGTGGGACAATTAGAGAACGGACGGCGGCAGGGAGAAGGAACGCTGGCTGATGCTGAAGGTTCCATGATTTACAACGGCACCTGGAAGGACAACCTGCCCCACGGAACGGGAACCTCATTTCATCCGGGGGGCCAATCCTATCGTGGGGAATGGGTATCCGGAAAACCGGAGGGGAAAGGGGTATTTCGCTTTTCAAAAAAGGTCTACTATGCCGGCCAATGGAAAAATGGCAGGTTTAACGGTGAAGGCCTCCTTTGTTTCGCCGGCGGCTCCCCCATATATAGCGGAGATTGGAGAAATAACGTTCCCCACGGCCGGGGAAAACTGGATTTTCCAAACGGCATGACCTATGAGGGGAATTGGCAGAATGGCCTCCCCGAAGGGAAAGGCATTCTACGTTTGTTTCCTGGAGAATATACGGGCCACTGGCAAAAGGGTGCACTTCACGGCAAAGGAATGCTCACCTTTCCAGACGGCACCCGATATGCGGGGGAATGGTGCAGGAACCGTATCCATGGAATCGGAACCATCATTTTTGAAGATGGAGAACAATATGCCGGCCAATGGGAACATGGCAAAAGAAATGGCCATGGGGAGTGCATATTTCCAAACGGCGAGAAATACACCGGTGAATGGCGATATGACCAGCAGCATGGCAAGGGAATGGTTACATTTGCGGACGGCACAACCTGCGAAGGAAAATGGGAAAATGGTTTCCCGGTGTGAAACGATGAAACAGGTGAAGTGCAACAGGAATTTCTGGAAAAAATTGTGAGGAGCCGGCATGAAAAATCAGAAGATTTTGTTGGAAGGGGGAACCAACGAAATGGAGTTGTTGACGTTCCTGCTCGATCGGCAGCCCTTTGGCGTAAACGTCTCCAAGGTACAATCGATAATTGAATTTGACCCTTCAGCCGTGTCAAAAATACCCGAGGCACCCACTGAACTCCTGGGGATGCTCCTTTATCGTGATAAAACCATCCCCCTAATCGACCTGTCGGCGGCTTTGGACCGAAAAGCCAAAACCAATGAAGAAAAATCAATTGTCATTGTCACGGAATTCAGCAATCTGATCAGCGCCTTCAAAGTTGACGAAGTCAAGCGGATTTACAGAACCTCCTGGAATGACTTCGTCCCTGTGTCACCGTTTCTGAGTGGATCGCACGCCACAAGCATTATCGGATCAATCAATCTGGATAACGAGGAAGTTCTGGTGGTGGATATTGAACATATCATCTCCCTGTTTATACCCGGCCTTGCTTTTGAAAAAATGTCACAAGAGACATTGGACAAAGCCGAAAAGCTCGGTCGGCAAAATTTCCGCATCTTTTTTGCTGAGGATTCCGGCACAATTCGAAACAATGTTATTCAAATTCTTCATAAAGCGGGCTACACCACCGTTAATGCCTTTGAGAATGGAAAGCTTCTTTATGAAGCGCTCTCACCCATGACGTCCCAGGACGCTTCCAAAAACATGAGAGATGGTTCTTTTCCCCGTGCGATCATAAGTGACATCGAAATGCCCCAACTGGACGGCCTCTCGCTCTGCAAACGCGCACGGGAGGAATTGAACCTGAAACAAATACCGATCATCATGTTTTCAAGCCTCATCAATGAACAAATGATTATGAAATGCAAAAGCGTCGGCGCATCCGGTTTTGTCAGCAAGCCTGAAGTCAATAAACTAATCGCCATGCTGGATGAGATGTGCCAAAGCCAGGGGGATCGAATTTGAACATTTCTGGAAAGATGGGAAACGAAGCAGGTCGCCGACCCCTCAAAAAGCCCAAGAAAGTCCATCTGACGGAACCGGATTATCAAAGACCGCTGGTCAGAATTCCAAACCATATTCGAGAAAGGATACTGGGACAACTGGTTTTTTTGTATGGCGAAGAGACTGCTCGGACCACCATGCCGGAATTGGAAAGGGTGATGGAGGTTTACACGGCGCACAAGCCACTGGCGATGATTGAGGAAGAAAAGGAATACGATCCCACCAATCGTTTTACGGAAAAAGACGTCATTCTGATTACATACGGTGATCTCATACGCGGAGAAAGCCGATCGCCCCTTGGGATGCTGGCCGATTTTTGTGATCGATATCTCGAAGGAACCATCAATACACTCCACATCCTGCCCTTTTTCCCCTATTCCTCCGACAGAGGGTTTTCGGTGGTTGATTTTGAAACCGTGGATCCCAAACTGGGAACCTGGGACGATATTGAGGCTCTGGAGGGACGGTATCAACTCATGTTTGACGGGGTTATCAACCATGTATCCGCCAAAAGCCGCTGGTTTCAGGAGTTTCTGAACGGAAACCCTCAGTATCGGGATTTTTTTATCAGCTACTCTTCACCGGATGAACTGACCCAGGACGATCGAAAGCTGATTTTCAGACCCAGAACTTCCGACATCTTAACGAAATTTGATACCATCAGCGGCGCTGCTTACCTGTGGACAACCTTTTCGCAAGACCAGATCGACCTGAATTATCAAAACCCGGACGTTCTGCTGCGAGTGATTGAAATTCTACTTCTCTACGTTCGCCATGGTGCCACTATCATTCGGTTGGACGCCGTCACCTTCCTTTGGACCCAACCCGGAACGGTTTGCATCCATCTGAAGCAAACCCATGAGATCGTAAAGCTCTTTCGCAATGTTTTGGATGGTGTGGCGCCACGGGTCGCCATCATCACGGAAACCAATGTGCCCCATGAAGAAAACATCTCCTATTTCGGCAATGGGACCGACGAAGCCCAGATGGTTTATAACTTCGCTCTGCCCCCGCTGGTGCTGCACACCTTTTACACCCAGGATGTGTCGGTCCTTTCCAAATGGGCCGCCACATTGGACAGCAGGTCTGAAGCGACCACCTTTTTTAATTTTCTGGACTCCCATGACGGTATCGGGATTATGGCCGTCAAGAACATCCTCACTAAGAACGATATTGACCTCATCATCCGAAAAGCTACGGATCACGGAGGTTTTGTTTCTTACAAAACCGGAGCGAACGGCGACGAAGAACCCTACGAAATCAACATCACCTGGTACAGTGCCCTGAATCGGGAGGGTGAAGAAGATGTGGCTTTTCAAGTCAAACGGTTTGTGGCCTCACGGATTATTTCTTTTGTGTTGCAAGGGGTTCCGGGCATCTACCTTCACAGCCTCATCGGTACGCCCAACGATATCGCGGCGGTATACCACACCACGTCAAAACGCGATATTAACCGTTCGGTGATTGACGGCAACGCATTTGAGGAAGCCCTGAAAGACCCCCTTTCAAAAATATCGCGCATCAGCCGGGAACTGGGCCGGCTGACGGCCATCAGAGTTGCCAAGAAAGCGTTTCATCCCCATGGACAGCAGAAAGTATTGACGGTATCACCCCGGGTATTTGCCGTCTATCGCATATCACCCGAAGAAGATGAGCATATTCTGTGCCTGATCAATGTATCTGACAAGTTATGCCGATTGGAAATGCCCCTGTCTGATTTGAATAGGGACGAAACCCATTGGTTTGACCTGGTCAGTGAAATGGAGTGGATGGCCGATGACGACAAGCTGTTGTCTGTTTCGCTTCAACCCTACGACATCGTATGGCTGGAGCCGGCCGTAGAAATCGCCATCAATCAAGGGCTTTGAAAAACGCCACAATCCCTTCCCTGGCTTCCTCCAGACCGGCCTTCAATGTCGAAACATCCTTTTCCCCTATGCCCAGCAACGCCATATCCTTCTGGTGGGTGTTGGGGATTACAAAGTTCTGCGAATACCCGAAGCCGGCGCATTTGGCAAGGGTGTCAGAGACTCGAAGCATGGCGACATCTTTCACATTAACGGTTTCCGGCATTTGCTCCTGGTGATGTGCGAAAATGGGGTCTGAAATGCCGGACGGGAACTTCCATCGGTTTAAGAGCATTGAACCGATTTCACCGTGGTCCATTCCGATAATGCGACGCTCTGCCATGTCCAGACTCAGATCCCTTTGTTTTTCCAATTCAGAAAGTGCCCGGTCCAATGATTCACTGAAAAACTGTTCCAGAACGATTTCACCGATATCGTGCAAAAGGCCGACCACAAAAAGATGTTCCGTGTCTGCGCGGTCCCCCACTCTTGCGGCTAAATTCTGCAGAATGGTCGCAACGGCCAGGCTGTGTATCCAAAGGGCTTCCTGTGAAAAGCTGCTCGATTTTAGACCTTTGCCGGAAAGGCCTGAAAGTACCCCGATGGACAATGCCAGAGATCGAACCATGTTGAATCCCAGCAAAGGAATGGCCCGGTCCAAAGTGCTTATTTCCTGTGAAAAGCCGTAATAGGCGGAATTGGCGGCTTTCAGGATTTTGGATGTCAAGGCCGGATCATTGGAAATGGTTTTGGACACGTGGGATGCATCAGTTTGTTCGCTTTCCATCAGACGCAGAAGCTTTGGAAGCACTGCCGGCAATGTGGGCAATTCATCCACCTTGGAGAAGATTTTTTTGCGAAGCGCTTCTCTTTCCGGTGAATTCAACTTAAATTCCATTTTCTCAATCCATAATATGAAAGAAAGAATTTCTTGCAGCAGGGCAGCGCCCCAATATTTTTTCCGCTCCCCTGCGATCCGATTATGTATGTTTCCGGCTAAAAATCGGAGAAGTTACCTTCATCCATGGGGATAACGTCTTCAGGTCTGGGTCCCTCTTTCTTCGTGGGCGTTCCAGGTGCTTTCATTGCTAATGGGAAACAATGAATTTCACCAATACTAAATTATCAGCAGATTTTTTGCCACTATAAAGGGCTTTGATCAATAAATTCATTTCGGCTGTTCGCAGGAGCTTAAATGCAAGATGCTATGTAAGGAGGCATGGGCAGAATCAGTAGGGTTTCCGTTAAGATTATGAAGCTATTATTACGAAATTCAAGAAAACCAGCACTCATGCCGATACTAAAGGTGCGGGGGGATAATGTTTCCTTAAAGCTCAGCTCTCGGATTTATTTGGAGAAATGCTATGAAAAAGACCCAAGAAATTTTAAAAATTTTGGAAATTTTGAAAGAGGACCACCAATCTCTTGAAAATACGGTTATTGAATTAAAGGCACACGTGGCAGGGTTTTTAGGGGAACTCGGTTTAACGGGAATTGAACCAAAAGAAGGTTTGGGATATCCTTTCACCGGGATTCACTGATCAAGCACAATTCCAAGAATATGGGAGCGTTTCACACTGTTCCTCAGAAAAAACCCTTTAACAACAAATATCTCCTTTATGGAACCGAGTGGTTATGATAGGGTGACCAAAATTCCGTGCCTGTTAACCGAAAGCGGATAATGTCGGCCATAAGAGGAGATCTGGCATAACGGAAAAACGAAAAATTTTGATTTTCAAGCAACATTAAAAGCCATCCAGAAGGGATTCCCCCCAAAGACAAAAAGGGTCCAACGGTTGGGGCGCTAATTCAATCCATGGACAGTTGCCGCGCGTGAAATAAATGATGAAAGCAAGAATTTTAGTAGCCGACGATGAAAAAGACATTCTGGATATGCTTTTCGATTTCTTGACACGTCTTGAATATCAGGCGGATCTGGCCCAAAGCGTAGAGGATGCCGTGGCGTTGTTGGGTGAAAATGACTACGACATAATGCTGACGGACAAGAACATGCCCGATCCTAACGGCGGCAGAGAAGGGGGGATGACCCTTTTGCGGCATGCCAGGGAATATGCACCATCGACGGAAGTGATTATGATCACGGGGTATGCAACCGTTGGAACGGCCGTGGAAGCCATGAAACTGGGCGCCTTTGATTACATTATGAAACCCGTTCCCCTCGAGGATCTGAAGGATAAAATCGAAAGGATTCTGCAGTACAGACAGTTTATTGATTCCGAGAGAACCTTGGGCGCTTACAAAAAGCTACATCATCAACTTCTGGAATTGTTGATCAATCGAGAGGACCTTCCAGATGAGCGGCTTAAATTCTTATTGAGGTCATTGGGCGGAAAAATTGACCATCTTTTCGGCAAACAGAAAGAATATGAGACCATCATCGATGTTCAGGCAAACGCAATGGAAAAGATAACGGGTTATGCGGCGCTTCTTAAGGATGTTTTTCCAGAAAACAGTCCTTATGCTGAGTTAGTGGAAAAAATTCATGAAGAATCGAAAAAACGGATTTGATGGTTTGCCTTTCGCCTATCATCCCATGATCAAACCATATCCCGCCTTCCAATGGGCGTTACCCCTCGGGGTGATCGACACTCCCAGGTGGCATTGTTTCCAGATACAGAGTGATGTTTTAGAGCACAGAAAAGTTGGGGTAGTAGGATATTAAAAGGATTAAGGTGGGATAGCGAAGGCAAGTTCAGGAATACAGGGATGAACCGATGGTTCAAAAGAAAGGGCCTCTGCGTTGACATAATGGAAAATATGAAACAGCCAGCCGAAAGAAAGGGCGTGCTACTGATCGTCGATGACGAAAAGGAAGTGATCAAGTCGCTCAGACGCATTTTCAGAAAAAAATATGAAGTGAAAAGTGCCAGCAACGCCAGGGAAGCATTGCGTATCATGAAAGAGGTGACGGTTCATGTGGTGATCTCGGACCAACGGATGCCGGAGATAACAGGATCAGAATTTCTAAAGGAAATCGGGGAGATCTATCCAGAAACCGTTCGCATAATCCTGACGGCCTACAGTGATATGGAAGCAGTTTTAGAAGCTATCAATGACGGTCAGGTATACCGTTACATGATGAAACCGTGGGACGTCGAACAGCTGGATGATATTGTAAGGGACTCCTTTGATCATTACTGGCTTCAGGCGGAAAACGAGCGGTTGACGCTGGAACTAAAGAGAGCCAATGAAGCGCTGGAAAGGCGTGTGATCGAAAGGACAGCCGCCCTGTCGAATGCCCGGGAGCGCATATCCACCAGTGAAGCCCGATATCGCCTGATATTTGATCACTCGCCCTTGGGTATTATGCATTTTGACGAGAACGGCTCTATAACCGCCTGTAATGATAAAATGTTAGAAATACTTGATATTCAAGGGGAACAGGTGCCGGGATTTGCTTTACGTGATTGGTTGAAAGGTTCAGACAGCATCGTCAATACTTTCGATCGGTGCCTGAAAGGCGCGTCGGGAGAGACAGAAGATTTTTTGGAAAGCCGATTTCTAAAAGTGAATTTCAGTCCGGTTGCAGGCGGGGGGACCGATTTTAACGGGGGCATAGGGATTCTGGAGGATATCACAGAGAAGAAATGCCTTAGGGAAAAAGCGGAGGCAAGCCGAAAATGGGAATCCCTGAAAGTTCTATCGGGAGGCATATCTCATGATTTAAATAACTTGCTGACTGTTATCTCAGGAAATATCGATCTGGCCCTTGACAGAACAACCGAACATCAGGGTCTCTTGGAGTTACTTAAAGATGCTAAAATTGCTTCGAGTAAGGCTGCGAAGCTGATTAAGCGCTTTTACTCCTTTTCAAGAGTTGAACATTTGATATGTATGACGGTAGATTTAAAAATTCTCATTCGGGATGCCGTAGAAAAGGCCGGCAGAAGCTATGAACATCAATTCATATTGGACCTTCCGAACATGCCGCTGCCGGTAAAAGTCGATCGACAAAAATTACTGGATGTTTTTCAGGATTTGCTGGAGAACGCCGTGGAAGCAACTCCGGAAAATGGGAAAATTGAAATATCCGCCGGTAGGGGCAATCCTCCGCGGAATAAAACAGGCGCTGATCGCTTTGCCAATGACACGATTTGGGTTTATTTCAAAGATTCCGGTAAAGGTATTTCGAAATCTGATTTGCCGCGTGTTTTTGATCCTTACTTTTCAACAAAATCCCGCGCCAGTGAAAAAGGTATGGGGCTCACCCTTGCGTTAGCACATTCCGTTTTGCGGAAACATGAGGGCGATCTTTTCATAGATTCAAAACCGGGAATTGGAACGTGTGCAACGGTGATTCTACCGCCGGCCGATTAGTTGGGGTGGCAAGACAGAAAAGAGCCGTCTGGGCAGACGCTTACGAGATGGGTCCGCTGTCCGATGACAATCGATCGCTGGTTTCATCGGATCGGATCTTTTGGCCGCCATCATTTCCACGGGCATGGCCCGCGCTGAGCGGAACACCCTTGTCATCGATTTTGGAACAAATTCTGAAATCGCTTTCTGGGACGGAGAAGCCTTTTGGGTCGCCTCGGCAGCCGGGGGGCCCGCCTTTGATGGCTGCGGTATCAGTTGCGGCATGCCTGCGGTGTCTGGGGCGATCTGCCGAATACAAAGAAAAAGTGCCATTGTTCCCTTTGTGTGTAAGGTCATCGGAAATGGCCATCCCAAAGGAATATGCGGATCCGGCATTGTCGATGCCATTGCGCTTATGATTGAGAACGGTTCGCTGCGACCTTCCGGCAAATTCGCCTCCCCAACCCACTCCGGCGTGGCGACGGTTTTGGACCGAGCGCGGGGAAATGTCGGCGAAATTCAGCGGATTTACGTCTGCGGTGCGTTTGGGGGGCATTTGAACATTTCGAACGCCAAAGCGATTGGACTGCTGCCCGATCTGCCTCAGGAACGCTTTGTCATTTCGGGCAATGCCGCATTGTCCGGTGATCAGTTGGCACCAACTCCAGGACGACAAAGGACTTGCTGAAGCCTTACTGGCGATAAAAGATGCGGGTCTGATTCCTGAAGAAAAAGTACGCCTATGCGCCATCGCGGATGGTGCTTCCTGGATATGGAATCGCGTGACCGAGATATTTCCCACCATAAAACAAATCCTGGATTTTTTTCACTGCTCCGAATACCTTCATGCTTTGGCCAACGAACAATATGGCAAAGGCACAAGAAGCGCGCAGGAGTGGGTCGAGGCCACTTTCGCTCGTCTTTTCCACAATAATGTGTCGGCTGTCATTGCCGGCATCAAACGGATGAAACCTAGATCAAAAGAGGCGGAGGATCAAAATGATTCTTTTCAAAACGGGAGCTCATTTCATGCCGAGAATCATGATTGTCGATGATGATGTGACCATTCAGCTGGAGTTGGAGGAATATCTCAAGCACATGAACCATGATGTTGTGGGGATTGCCGATACCGGGCTGGGGGCCGTTGAAATGGCCCTTGAATTGAAACCCGACCTGATCCTGATGGATGTGGTCATGCCGGGAGAGATTGATGGCATTTCCGCTGCACAAAGGATCAAAAGGGAAACGGACGCTGCTGTGGTTTTCATTACGGGATTTGGTGATCCGGAATATCTCGATCGGGCCAAGGAGGTGGAGCCCTTTGACTATGTGATGAAGCCCTTTGACGAGAAGGAAATTAGAGGGGTCATCGAAATTGTGTTGAGCAGAAGAAATCTGGAATTGAAACTCAAATCTGCTCATGATCGTCTTGAACGCACGAACCTTGATTTGCAGCGGGAGATTGAGGCGCGTAAGAAAACTGAAAAGGCGCTGCGGGAGAGCGAGGAGCGGTGGCAATTTGCGCTGGAGGGAAGTCGCAATGGCGTTTGGGATTGGAATGCATTGAGCAACGAAGTTTTCTTCTCCAAACAATGGAAAGAAATGCTCGGGTACGACGAAGATGAAATTTCCAATCATTTAGATGAATGGGAAAGTCGACTCCATCCCGATGACAAAGAGCGATGCCATGTCGATCTGAACAGGCATTTGAACGGCCAAACACCTTATTACGAAAATGAGCACCGTTTGTTGTGCAAGGATGGTTCCTACAAGTGGATATTGGACCGGGGAAAAGTTGTCTCATGGACGGAAAACAACAAACCGCTGCGGGTCATAGGGACACATACGGACATTACCGAACGTAAGCAGGATGAGGATGCGCTGGAAAGCTCCCAAAGACGCCTGTCCCAGATTATCAATTTTCTCCCCGATGCCACCATGGTGATTGACCTGGAGGGAAAGGTAATCGCCTGGAATAAGGCGATGGAGGTGATGACCGGCATCAAGACGGAAGACATTCTGGGAAAAGGAAATTACGAGTATGCCATCCCCTTCTACGGGACGAGACGACCTGTTTTGATAGATCTTGTGGGGAAATGGAACAAAGAGATAGAGGGAAAGTATCAGTATGTGAAGAAAGAGGGGGAATCCCTCGTTTCCGAAACCTATGACCCCCTCGTTAAACCCGGAGGCTATCTGCAGAATAAAGCGTCTTTGCTTTATGACCGCAATGGTGAACCGATAGGGGCCATTGAATCGATTCGTGATAT
>JGI10211J34971_10000474_pt1 | contig 32653 bp, 41 predicted proteins | sample Etolagsediment_FD_34971 | JGI IMG/M metagenome (IMG submission 34971)
GGTTCAAGGTCTCGAAAGCTCACCAAAACCCAGAAAGTCTCAAATCTGGAAAAATCCCGTTCCCGTGCCAGGGTCGAACACGTTTTCGGCTTCGTGACCAATTCAATGCATGGATTGTACATCAGAACCATTGGTTATGTTCGAGCAACAGGTAAGATCGGTTTGATCAATCTGACATACAATCTGATGCGGTGTGTACAGCTCAATAAGAAGGTCTATAACGTTTTCCTGGGATAAGTGCGCCCAGTAAGGCCTGAAAAGAGGCTTTTGAGCCCAAAATATGTCAGAACAGGAATATTGGCTCTTCTATGAGCCCTGTTGGAACAAACCGACCTGAATGATATATCAAAAGTCAATTAATCGAGGTGCCCATATATGTGTTGCTCGAGAAAAATATCAGAGCCTTGAATGGGGTGATTATGAGAAAAATATTTTTTTTAACTGCTGTTGGATTGTTTTTTCAAGGTTGTGCATCAACTTTTCAGCTGGATCCAGTAACTCTTGATGGGCAGCAGCAGGTGTTGCAGGAGGGTGAGAAGGCAGTTGTCTCCCCGCGAAAAGCTCTCGTGGCAGTCCGGCCGGGAGCGAAAACATATTCATCTGCTGGTTATACGACATTGGTTGTTACTGTCGTCAATGGTTCGGAGGAAGCATTCCTGTTTTCAACGGAAAATGTGCAGGTGTTTGTTGACGGTAAACCTCACAAGGTCTTTACCTACGATGAAACGGAGGCTGGGATAATGGAGCAGAAGGATGTGGCAGAGCGTAATCAAACAGAGCAATTCAGAACCGCACTCATGGCAACTGCCCTCAGAAAAACCAATGTATTGCCGCATGCCTGGTATGGTGGGTATGTGACCCTGGGCAAGTTGCCGGGTGCAGGACGGCCGCATGATATCCGAGTAGTGGTTACCGCTGCAGGTGAAGAGCACGAGTTTTTGTTCGGGCAGCTCAAGGCCTCAGAGTAAGTAATCCCAGGATTCTGGAGGTTAATTTGCCTGAGTAATGCCAGATGGGAAGTACCAGAAAAACAGAAACGATGCTGTCAACGGCATAATGCCATCCCAGGTGAGTAGAGCCGATCCAGATGAGAAGAGAAGCCTTTCTTTTGAGAAGAGGTGCCAGCTGTTCCCCTCTTGTAAATACCTTATCAGCTTGCTGGGGCGGATTAAAATCATGACAAATACGGGGTAGCAAAGCAAAAAACCGGCCAATGTTATGGAGTAGATGATAAAGGAACGTGCAAGGAAAAAATGGACTATTTAAGAAGCCAAATCGATTGATTGTTGATAGTGCATCATGAACTCCACGGGTGAGAGATACCCCAGAGCAGAATGCATTCTTTTTCTGTTATAGAATACTTCAATGTAGGCAAAGAGGCTTTGGCGTAGTTCGTGCTGATTCCGGTATCTGGTGCCATAAATCCACTCGGTTTTCAGTGTCTTGAAAAATATCTCTGTCACGGCATTATCGTAACAGTTGCCCTTGCCGCTCATACTCTGAATCATCCCGTATTTTTTCAGCCGCTTGCGGAAGGATGTACTGGCATATTGCACCCCTCTGTCAGAGTGGAGAATCACTCCTGCAGGTGGCTGACGATGCAGTACAGCCATATCCAAAGCAACGTTAACGGTGCTTTCTGTCGTCAACCGAGGACTGAGTGAGTAGCCGATAATTTCGCGATTGAACAACTCCAGGATCACCGTCAGATATTGCCAGCCTGCAGCGGTTCTTATATACGTTAGATCACTGGTCTATACTTCATTTGGCTGATCAACATGAAACTCCTGATCCAGCAGGTTAGGGGCAATCGGCTCCTGGTGGTTTGAGTCTGTCGTTACCTTGAANTTCCTGGCTGTCTTTGCCTGAATGCCTAATGACTGCATCAATCTGGCAACACGCGGCCGACTGATGTTCCAAGAGTTTTGGAAACAGGCGNTACAGTGTTCGCTTCGCATAGGTAACCTGGAAATGCAACTCGAGCAGTTCAATTGAACGCAACTTTGATGTTGGCTCAATGATACGCATGATTGCGAGGTCAAGATACAGCTCAGGCAAAGAGCTCAGCCCGCATTTCCGAGCACAGGCAAGCCATCGCATTGCGGGCAAACTGATGGGTAATACCAACGGCGCTTGACTTGTCAAGAACCGCCTTAAACAGTGATGATGAAGACAGCGTATCAGGATCGATATCAGCAAACAGGTCAGGCTGACGGCAATGGGCTTTGATGAATTGCTTGGCCTCATCCAGCAGCAATGTAAGCTCGTGCTTATCGTGGGCGCTGCCAATATGCTTGAGAAATGAGCGTTGCTTGCCCTTATTCTGGACCACCTGTACGGCGGTCGCTCCGGATGCCGTCCGCACTTTCCTGATTTTCAAGTCCCCACGCATGGAGGAAAGATAGCATTAGTGCCAATAATCAAGAGTTGCGAAATCATAAACTTTTTAAAAATAGTGAGTTATTTTTCGCGATCGGCGCAATTATAAAAATTGGCACAAGTCAGGAAGTAGCCAACTTGCGGTGAAACTTATCGGTTAGCCATGGCGTTTTTCGAGAACAGAATAACCCACTAAACCGACAGGAGAAGATATGGCTGATTGCAGGATTGCTGTACTGGTAGGGAGCCTCAGGAAGGAGTCGCTGAACCGCAGGCTTTCCAGGGCACTCACAGGGCTTGCCCCGGAGGGGTTCGGTTTTCATGAACTGCGTATCGACGATCTGCCGTTGTATAACCAGGATGAAGATGAGCATCCTGCAGCTTCAGTTGACCGGTTCAGGAAAGAGGTTTCGCGTGCAGATGCCTTGCTGATTGTCACACCGGAATATAACCGTTCGATTCCGGGAGTACTGAAGAACGCCCTGGATCAGGGTTCACGGCCTATGGGTCACAACGCATGGGCTGGAAAACCTGCTGGCGTCATTGGCATTGCACTGGGCTCCTGTGGCACAGCATTGGCCCAGCAGCATTTGCGCAACATACTTGCCGTACTCAATGTGCCGACCATGGCCCAGCCAGAGGCCTTCATCGGTTACTATGACGGGCTGTTTACCGATGAAGGCGGTATAGGGGAACGAAGCCGGGAGTTCCTGCAGAGCTGGATGGACAAGTACATTGCCTGGGTAAAACTGTTTTGCAGCTAATCAGTCCACCTGATATGCGGTTAAAAACATAGCTTTTTCAAGCGATGAGAAAAACTGCTGGTAAGGTTCCGGTTCAGTGACGGGCTTGATGTTCTACAGCCCGTTGGCTTCATGCAGCAGCATCTGTTCAGTCTGCCTGAACGTAGGGTAGAACTCGATAGCTCCGTGCAGTGGCTCGGTGTGCGCGACTATATGCAGGAGGCAGAGGTCGTGGCTGGGATGGTGCAGCAGGCAATGCAGGACGACCCCGGCCTGCGTTTTGCCGACATGGCCATGCTAGTTAAGGGCGAACCTTTCCCCTGCACAACGATACATGTGCACGGAAAGGACCCCCTTGAACTCGAACAGCGGGAAAGTGGGTGCAAGGCCCCGGTTTTCGGTCGCTCCTGCATAGAACCCGGGAACATCGATGACTACGCCTTGACGCCTGAGTATGTTGTAGAGGATCTTGCCGAGATATGGGACTACATAGCCGAAGACAGTCCGAACCGGGCTGATTCATTTATCGATTCCATTGACAGCAAATTCCGCGAGTTATCAGAATTACCCCATATTGGCCGACCGCGACATGGATGATCAATTTGACATCGCGGAATAATTTTACAGGCACCTATTACAGGTTTCTGAAGATAAGGGAGTGATGGTGATGGAGTTGTACTCCGACATATGGGGAATCTTAACTTCCAGTCACAGACAAGTTCCCTGGCGTTGACAACGCTAACCCGCATTGCAACGATGCTTGGGAAGAAGTTTCGCATCGAGCTGGAGTGATGGTGCTTGCTATCGCCGGCATTGTTTTTTTTGGGAAAAACACTTTTCGGTTAGAGCGCTACTCTTTACCTTGACAAAGAGGTCGTCCTGTAAGCAGTGATGATAGCACAATAACCATCCCTCCAGATACGAACACACGAACACAATCCGGCGTAACTTTTCGGGAGAGGCAGCACCATTCTCCGAAACTTCTGGAGTCAATGCGTCACGCACTGTATGTTCGGCACTATATTAATTTATTTAGGATCAATAAATTAACTGGTCTGACGGTGTGGATTTAAAATTGTTAGGCGAAAAAACTCACGAGAAATCACAGATCAACCAGACAGAAGGAAAGCATCATGCATATTCCAGATTCCATGTTACAAGGTAGCGTTTGCCCAGCAACCGCAACTGTCAGCGCAATTGGTATTGCCGCAGCAGCTTACTACGGGATGAATGGTGAAAAACCATCGGCCTCCCGATTTGCCGCCATCACCGCCCTGATATTTGCCGGGCAGATGATGAACTTTTCCATCATGAATGGCACGTCAGGCCATTTGTTGGGCGGGGTGTTGGCAGCAAGTTTGCTGGGAACACCCTTTGGCGTTTTGTCTGTTGCGATGGTGGTTGTCATACAAAGCCTGGTTTTTTCCGATGGGGGAGTCACGGTTCTTGGTGCAAATTTGCTGAATATGGCAATTATCGGTGCCGGCTTGGGCGGTATGTTGCGCTCCACACTGGCGGCCAGATGGCAAAGCCCCAGAGGGGAAATCTTGGCCACGGCGGTGGCGGCCTGGGCCTCCGTCGTTCTGGCTTCCTTTACCGTGAGTGTTGAATTGGCCATTGATGGGCAAATTGTCTTTTCAAGTGTCGTCGCTGCCATGGTGGCTACCCATGCCCTAATCGGAATCGGTGAGGCTATTATTACCGTAGCGGCCTGTTTATTTGTTCATTCTACCGGCACAGTGAAGATTCAGCGTGGCCATGTTGTCGTCCCATTCACGGCGGCAACGGTGATTGCCCTGTTGCTTAGCCCCTTTGCCTCCGGATTTCCGGATGGATTGGAGTGGGTGGCTGAAAAATATCAATTCCTGCATGAGTCGGCCCCCGCATTTGTGGGGCCACTGCCCGATTACTCTGTTTCCTTTATCGGCAATGAAATGTTGTCAACCGGGTTGTCCGGTATGATAGGCGTCATTATTTCGTTTGCTGCGGCATGGGCACTTCACCGATTCATAAGCCTCTTTGTCGCACAACAGCAAATCGCCTGACAAGGCGGTGCACCGGACGCCCTTGGCGCCGGTGACCTTCGGCGTCAGGGGGAAACGAATGATTATCCCGTCTTTTTTCATCCTGAGCATCTTTCAGTTTGCCGCTTCCCGGAAATGCATCCTGTTGATGCTTAGTAAGGTCACCAGTTGAGTGCACTGATGCGTGGGGCTTTACGGCTTGCCCCAGGTGACTATGGTTTCCTGGGGCCGGGGCCGATGCTTGGACAGGGAGGCGTTATTTCCTTTGTCCGGGGGTGCTTCGTTCGCCTTTCATGCCAAAGACCAGGCGTCGTGCATCGAGGAGGTTCTGCTGTTCTTTTGACAGGATGCTCCGAAGAAATACTATGCCTTTGATTCTTTCGGCGGTCATCTGCCCATGGAGGTCACCGATTTTTGCTGCCAGCCGGTCAATTTCTCTGAGGTCAGGCTTGTTGGTACTGGCAAGTTCAGCCAGGTCGGCTTGCAGGGAGTCCTGTTGTGAGCGCAGGTTGATCATTGTTTTGCGCTGTTCGAAGCGTTTTTCTTTCAGGAGCTCAATCTGCTTGTCGGTGAGGTCCAGTCCGGCCATAAGGGCTGGAGTGTCAGGCCTGGATTCTGGGCCTCCACCTGGTCTGGCCTGCAGTGTGGCTGGAGCTGCAAGTGTGCAGAATACAAGCGGAAGGGCAACTGTTTTTATTGCCCGGTGCATGGTGTTCATCATTGTCGTTTTCATGATTGTCTGGGTTTATTGCTGGAAAAGATACGATGCATCATCAGTCGAAAGGCCGAATTCCTGGAAGCTGATGCCTGAAGAGGTGGTTGCTGTAGTTTCGTTCCCGAATTCGAGGTATTCCAGGTCATCGGCATAGGCTTGTATGACCTCCATGCGGGTGAACTCTCCGTTCTTGTTGTCTGAAAAAAATACTGGGGAGAACAGTATGGCCAGAACAACTGCTGCTGCTGCCAAAAGGGGCAGGAATGCTTTTGTCAGTTTTGCCTGCAGAGGCATTCTTTTTTCTGTGGCAACTGCGGTTGCTACGGTTTTCCAGGTTGGTTCGAGCATGGCTTGGGAGTCGATGTCCTGTGTTTGCAGTGCTTGCACGGCAAGGTCATAGCTGGTCGCAAGGGTACGGCATTGCTCGCATGCGGCAAGGTGGTGTTTGAGTTCACGTTCCTGTTTCTCTTCCAGGAAGCCGAGTGCGTGGTCAATGATCATCTGTTCTGCAACACTGCATTTCATTGTGGATCTCCATTTTTGAGCCATTGTTCCCTGAATGCCATCAGTCCTCTGCGTAAACGGGTTTTTACTGTGCCAACCGGCAGGTCAAGGGTTGTTGCAATTTCCTTGAGTGCCATGTCCATTTCAAAGCGCAGTACAAGGCACTCGCGGTATTTCGGTTCCAGTTGTTGCAGTATTGTGTGTACAGCCTGGCTTTGCTCATGATCTACGAGCAGATGCCTGGGGGTTTCCTCAATAATTTCTGCTGGCATCGAGTCACTCCCGGGAAACTCTTTTCTGTTGCGCAGTCGCTCACGAGCCAGGTTTATCGCTATTTTGTACATCCAGGGCGCAAAAGGGAGTTCAGGGTTATAGAGCGATCTTTTGTTGTAGATTTTTATGCATACGTCCTGGACAAAGTCTTTTGCATCATGAATTCCTCCAAGCATTTTCAGGCCGATACCGAAAAGTGAACCCTGACAGGTTGCAACGATTACCTCTAAAGCTTCGCGATCTCCATTGTGGAACCGCTGTGAGATTTCCCTGTCTATTTCTGGTATCATGACCCTTTTATAAGTAGTATGCAGGAGCAGGGGAAAAGGTTTCAAAAAAAACTCGAGATTGGTTCTTTTGCACTGTCTGCGCTGGATGCTGCCGGTTTGCTTGACCGGGCGGCATGGCTTGATCTTGATCCGGATGAAGGGCAGCAGGTGCTACCGTTATTCCAGATACGCCGCTTTCTGTGTCTGCTTTGCTTAGCAGAGTGGGTTTTTATGTGTGTGGTGTAAGTGTCATATTTACTATGTTTAGGTTTTTTCGCTAATCCTTTGCANTGGAGGTGGGTATGGCATGTTTTTATGATGCGCACTGTCATATGATGAACCTGAGCCATCCGAATCTATCCGCTATTATCAGAAGGATCTATTTTGAGGTGCTACGGCCGCAGTTGCTGGTTATCCTGTTATGGGGTGTGTTTATCCTCACGGGATTATGGCTGGGTATAGTAGTGCTGGCTGGCCAGACGTTCATCGAGGCCTTTGCAACACTTGCTTTATGGATAGCCATGGTGCTTGTCGTTGTCTTTGTGGTGTTTCTTCTGCCTGGGGTAAGGAAGAAGATGGTGTCTGTACTGCAGAACAAGCTCGGTAACGTGATGAACCTGCTGGCGATCATGGAGACGGATATAGGAGATTGCCTGATCCAGATGGAGGAGGAGTTGCGAAACAGATTTTCTCTCCATGATGGATGCACTGTGGTGATGAACGGTCGGAAGGTAGAGTATGAGCGGATGGTGCTGACTCCTCTGATCATGGATTTCGGGCTGAAGGGTGATGGGCTGTCGAGCAGTGTCTACAAGGTTCGGTGGAAGCCAGTGGTGGCGCAGGTCGAGGACTTGTTTCTTGGTATACGAGACTATTATTGCCACAGGGAAAAGTGGATTGCCAGTGCTTATGCACATACGAGTCCGTTGTTCAGGATATATCCGTTTATGGGTATCAATACCAGGAATTATTCCATGAGGATGCATAGCGGGAGGAATCCCCGGTCGATGCCGCTCGAGGATCTTCTGGAAAAAAACTTTGCAGCGTTCCATCAGGATACAACGCCGCAGATGAGACGAGCTCGGCTCGAGGCTGTTGACTGGAGTGATTTTGATGGTAGTATAGCATCGATAACGCCGTATCATTTCATGGGTATCAAGGTCTATCCTCCTCTTGGCTTCAATCCCTGGCCGGTAGAGGAGGGGGCGGGTAATCCGGAGGGAGAAATGGAGAAGGTTCGTTACCTGTACGAATTTTGCATTGCACACACTATCCCCATAACAGCGCATTGTAGTCCGGGAGGTTTTCTTGTGGATTCCCGCTACAGCGCGTTTTCAGATCCGTCCAGGTGGGAGCTGGTGCTCCGGGAATATCCTGGTCTCAGGCTCAATCTTGCCCATTTTGGAGGTGCCGACAGCAAGGCTTGGCAGCGGAAAATTGTTGAGCTTATCCTGAGCGGGAAATACCCGAATCTCTATACCGATATTTCCTACCAGGGAGTGGACAGGAAATTCTACGAAAAATTGAAAGTGTTTATCGATAGTTATGGTGAGCAGGAGAGGCGAGTGATCATGGAACATGTGATTTACGGTACCGATTTCATGATCAATCTTCAGGATGTGAAATCTTATGGCGCCTATATGGGACATTTCTTCGAGACCGAAGCTTTCAGCCTCGAAGAAAAGGATATGCTTGCTCACACGAATACCGAGCGGTTTTTGTACCTGGGGTGAGGGGGATATCTGCTCTATTTGCTGGCTTTACCCGTTGATGGGTGCTTTGTTGAAAATACCTTTGCGAACCCGGATGAAGTGGAAGATTTCTTTTGGGATGTCGACGTTGCTGCAGCTTTCCATGCCTTCGAAGCCGGTTGACGAGTTGGCTTCACAGATCTTGTAGTGGTCGCCGTCGAAGAGAAGGTCTATGCCGGCGATTTCCAGGCCGAGAATATGGCTGGTCTGGGTTGCCATCCATTCTATTTCGGGGGTTATTGCAAAGTGTTCGACGCTGCTTCCTGCTGAAAAGTTAGCCTTGAACTGTCCTTCTTCTGCGATTCTCTGCATGCTGGAGACTACCCTGCCGCCAATGGTTATGACCCGAAGATCCCTGCCTTTGCTGCCTGCGATGAATTCCTGCAGGATGATGTTAGCGGTTTTGTTGGTTGCTTCGATCAACTGCATGAGGTCCTGGAAGCTGGACCTGTTTTCGGAGAGGAAGACGCCGCTGCCCTGGGAGCCTGAGAGGGTCTTGACGACTACGGGGAAGCCGAGATGTTTTTCGACGAGGTTTGCATCGACCGGGAATTTGACCAGCATGGTTTTGGGGACGGGCAGGTTGTTTTCTGCCAGGATCTGGTGAGTGTAGAGCTTGTCCTTGACGGTTTCGATGCTCTGGGATGAGTTGACGCAGTAAACCCCCAGCCGTTCGAGGTGGCGGATGACGGCAAGGGCGAAGTAGGTGGTGCCGGCGCCCATTCTGGGGAGTACGAAGTCGGGCAATGCAACGGGTTTGCCGTCTATCAGAACGCTCTGGCGGTCTTCTCGCGTGACGGTTAGGTCAAACTGTTCAGGCTGGAATATGTCAAGCTCGATACCTTCTGCGGCGGCGGTGTCGATAAACCGCTGCATTTCATAGGCTTCTGGTTTCAGGCTGTTTGCCGAATCCTTGTATAAGATCCATCCTTTCATATTGTGTCTCTGTACATCTTGTTATGCGCATATATGATCGGCAGCCAGTTGCATTGCTACTGATGATTGTCTGCCGGGGGAGAATATACGCGTCTGCCGGATGACTTTTCTGCTAAAAATCATCCGGCATGGAGTTCTGTACTGCGAGTTCAGGTGAAATACTTTTCTTTCAGCCAGAGCGAGACGTTGACGAGGCCAATGAGGACCGGTACTTCCACAAGCGGGCCGATGACGGCGGCAAATGCTTCGCCTGAGTTGATGCCGAACACGGCTACTGCGACGGCGATGGCAAGCTCGAAGTTGTTGCTTGCGGCTGTAAATGAGAGTGTGGCGGTTTTCGGGTAGTCTGCACCGGCTTTGCGGGCGAGGAGGAAGGAGATAAGGAACATGACTACGAAGTAGATCAGGAGGGTACGGCGATCCTGAGTACGTCGAGGGGGATGCCGACAATGTATTCGCCTTTGAGGGAGAACATGACGTAAATCGTGAACAGCAGGGCGATGAGGGTCAGCGGGCTGATCCGGGGAATGAATTTGTTGTCGTACCACTCTGTACCCTTCATACGCAGCAGGGTGAAACGCGTGAGGAAGCCGGCAAGGAACGGAATGCCGAGGTAGATCAGTACCGAGGTGGCGATTTCCCCTATGGTGATGTTGACGCTGAACGCTTCGAGTCCAAGCCAGCCGGGCAGGATGGTAAGGAAGAGCCATGCGTAGAGGGAGAAGAAAAGAATCTGGAAGATGGAGTTGAAAGCCACAAGGCCTGCAGCGTACTCCCGGTCACCCCCGGCAAGATCGTTCCAGACAATTACCATGGCAATGCAGCGGGCGAGACCGATGAGTATAAGGCCGGCCATGTAGTGGGGGAGTTCAGAGAGGAACGTGACGGCAAGGCCGAACATGAGCAGCGGGCCGATCACCCAGTTGAGGAGCAACGAGAGGCCGAGGACCCTGGTGTTGCGGAAGACATCACCGAGCTCTTCGTATTTCACCTTTGCAAGCGGTGGGTACATCATCACGATAAGCCCGATAGCGATCGGGATGTTCGTGGTTCCGGTCTGGAAGCTGTTCCAGAAATCAGCAACCTGTGGGGCGAGATATCCAGAGAAGACTCCGATCGCCATGGCTGCGAAGATCCAGAGCGTCAGGTTGCGGTCGAGGAATGATAATTGCTTGATGGAACTGCTCATGGTGCCTCCTCACGGTTTTTTATGGAGAGGTAGAACTCCCTGAACCTGGTTTCGATCTCGTCCCTGATTCGGCGGAAGATTGCCAGTTGCTCCTCTCTGGTGCCTTCTGCAAGTGCCGGATCTTCGAAGCCTATGTGCTGGCGGTTCCGGACAGTGCCGGTGAACATGGGACAGCTTTCATGTGCCCCGTCACAGACGGTGATGACATGGTCAAACGGGGTGGAGAGGTAACGCTCTACTGGTTCCGGCCGGGCATTGCTGATGTCGATGCCTTTTTCCTGCATCACTTCTATGGCGAGCGGGTGGACCTTGTCGGCAGGGCTGGTGCCAGCCGAGTGCACCGTCAGTGCTGCGTCGAACGAACGGAGGAATGCTGCGGCCATCTGGCTGCGGCAGGAGTTGCCGGTGCAGAGTATGAGAACCGTTTGGGGCGACATAATTGTAGTACTGGTTGGGGGTTAGAGAATGAGGTTGAAGATGAAGCCGACAAGTATGATGCCTGTTGCGACGATGCCTGAAAACACTGCGATAAGCCTGGGTTTGAGGACTTTGCGGAGAATGATCATTTCGGGGGCCGAGAGGGCGATGACACTCATCATGAATGCCATGACGGTACCGATTGCGGCACCTTTGCCGATGAGGGCTTCGGCGACAGGGAGGATCCCGACGATGTTGGTGTACATAGGTACACCGAGGAGGACTGCGGCCGGGACTGACCACCATGCTTCTTCGCCCATGATCGAGGCCATGAACTCTTCTGGTACATAACCGTGGATGAGGGCACCGGCTCCTACACCGATCACGATAAAGAGCCATACCTTGCCGACAATGGATGCTACGGAGGCTAGTCCTTCCCTTATGCGTTCATTCCAGCTGGGCGAAGATGCACTGCCTGCTCCCTGGTTGGTTGGGGTGTTTTTCTGGAGGTTCTGTACCCACTCTTCGAGATGATGTTCCATGCCAAGGCGTTCGATAATCATCCCTGAGGCGAGGGCTATGAGGAAGCCGAGCAGCACGTAGGTGAGGGCGACCTGCCAGCCGAACATGCCAAGGAGCATGAAGAGGGCAACTCCGTCGACCATTGGTGCGGCGATAAGGAAGGAGAAGGTGACACCGAGCGGTACACCTGCCTGCAGGAACCCGATGAAGAGTGGTACTGCGGAACATGAACAGAAGGGGGTGACCATGCCGAGCAGTGCAGCCAGGGCGTTACCGGTGCCCTGGCTGCGTCTTGCAAGCAGGGCGCGGGTGCGTTCCGGGGAGATAAAGGTGTGCACTACGCCCATTACAAAAACCACTGCGGTGAGGAGCAGCAGTACTTTAGGGATCTCGTAGATGAGGAAGTGCAGGCTTTCGCCGGCACCACTATCTCTCGGCACTCCTGCCAGGCTGACGAAGAGGTGTGCAACCTGGTCGAGGTTGCTGTAGAGTGCAATCCAGCAGATGGCTGCAACTGCCGATGCGGGCAGGAGCAGCATGTCCAGGCGTGAGTGGCTGCTGTTGCTGTTCGAGGAGTTGGGGGTCATGATGCGATCAGTTGCCTGAGTTCTTCAATGGATGGTACGCGTCCTGCTGAGCGGACCTCTTCATCTATCACAAGGGCCGGGGTCGACATGACGTTATAGGCAATGATGTCCTGTATGTCTTCCACTTTCTCAATGGTAGCTTCTGTTCCGGTTTCTTCAACGGCCTGGCGTACAAGTTTTTCAAGCTGTTTACATGTGGCACATCCGGTGCCGAGGACTTTGATCTGTTTCATGGTGTGTTTGTTTTTATAGTTTAGCGTAAATGAACGATGAATAAGAGACCCCTTTTCAGGAGCAGCATGTTTCCTCGTGATCAGGGGTGAACAGTGTGGCAAAGAGTGCGTTTGCCTGTTCCCAGTTGGTTCGGTTTATGCAATACTTGACCCTGGGAGGATTGATTTCGCCCTGTATGAGGCCTGCATCCAGCAGGGCCTTGAGGTGCTGGGATATGGTGGATTGCGCCATAGGTATGATGCCGGTCAGTTCGCCCGTGAAACAGCAGGACTGGTTGGAGAGCAGTTTGAGGATCTGCACTCTTACCGGGTGAGAGAGCGCTTTGGCGAAAGTTGCCAGGTCCTGTTCGTCCTGGGTATAGGGGATGTCTGCCGCGGTTCGTTTCATTGCAGTGTTGTTTTTTGAGTGCTTATCGTAAATATACGATAATATCTGTTTCAGGCAATTTTTTTTGGACCTTTATGCGCGGGAGGCTCTGTTACAACCGTGCAAACTGGCGTCTCATCGAGGGTGGGCTGGTATATCTTCTTTTTTTTATTTCGGTAACATAACCAGGATAGTAGCATGGAAAAGAAGCAGAAGGTGTTGATTCTCTGTTCGGGGAATTCTGCCCGCAGCCAGATGGCTGAAGGTTTTTTGCGGGAGATGGCAGGTGACCGGTTCGAGGTAATGAGCGCAGGGACCGAGCCGGCAGAGGAAGTCAACCCCCTGGCTGTCACGGTGATGCAGGAGGATGGCATAGATATTTCGTCGCAGCAGCCTAAGGATCTGTCTCTCTTCCTGGGTAAAACGTTTATTCATTACCTGATCATTGTCTGCAGCAAGGCGCATGATGCCTGTCCGCGTGTATGGCCTGGGCTTATGAGCGAAAACAATCGCCTCTACTGGCCGGTTGACGATCCGGCCGCTGTGGAGGGGAGTGAAGAAGAGCGGCTCGAGGCTTTCAGGAGTGCGCGAAACGAGCTTCGCGATGAGCTGACAGCCTGGGTCGCTTCTCTCTGAGTCCTCTTCACCCCTGACAGGAACCTTTTTCACGCCTGTTGCCCTATGTAAAGGATAAGACATTGAATAACTGCCAGTCAAGGGAGATGTTATGGCGACCTGTACACATGACCATCTGAGCAGGTATGGAGGCCTGGCTGTGGGGCACCAGGAGGAGCAGAAGCGGTACTTCAACGAGAAGCGTCTCTATGCACTGCAGATTGAGACTACGGATGCCTGCCAGCAGGGGTGTATGTTCTGTTATGCCGGTTCTGAGCAGCGGGAACGTAACGGGCTTACGTCGGATGAAATCAGGGGATTGCTGGATGATGCAGCTCTACTGGGGATACGGGCTATAGACTGGCTTGGGGGAGATCCTCTGTTACGTCGTGACTGGTACGAGCTTATGCTGTATGCAAGGTCGCTGGGGTTGAGTAACAATGTCTGGACAAGTGGCCTTCCGTTGCAGCATATGGATGTCGCTGAGAAGGTCATGGAGGTGACTGATGGCGGGTTTGTATCGGTGCACGTGGATTCCATCACGCCTGATGTATACGCTGCTCTTCACCGGGGTGGCAATCCGAACTTTATCGATGCCATTGTGGAAGGCGTCGATAACCTGCAGGCGCTCGGCAAGCCGCATGACATGATGATCAACTGTATTACTTATACATCGGAGCAGGGGCCTGAAGATGCTATCCGCACCATGCGCTGGTGGTTTGAGGAAAAGGGGATGCGCACCTGCCTGACTATGTTCAACCCTGCAGGTATGGGGGCGGCGTGGCGTTCGTTCGAGCCAGGTCTCGATGAGGTGAAGCGGGTCTATACGGAGCGTGATCGCATCAATTATGGGGATGATTCTATCAGTATCGCTGCCATGGATACCGACAAGTTTTACTGTGGTACCATGGCGACCGTGACGTTCACCGGGGATGTGACGCCCTGTTCTGTGATCCGGGAAGGTGTCGACAATATCCGCAGGAGGCCATTCAGGGAGATCATTGCAGCTCATATGCCTACCCTTGTTCATGCCAAACTGCATGAAGCGACTCACATGCCGGCGCCCTGTGACAGTTGCGAAAACAACCCGCACTGCTGGGGGTGCCGGGCCAGCGCATACCATTATAACGGTGATGCAGACGGGCTCGATCCAAAGTGCTGGCTGATCAGGGAGCGGCAGTAGGAAACCACTTTATTCATTCCAGTTCAGGGAGGCGTTATGATGATCAGGAACAAACTCGATGTGACAATCGGCAATGTCAGTGAGGTTTACGATGGAGCAGGCGGTATACTCTGGGAGATGCTGATGGGGGAGCAGATTCATGTGGGCGCTGAAGGCGACACTGATCTCCTGGCCGGGAAGTCGAATATTGGTAAAATGAGCCATGTCCTGGATGTGTGTAGCGCGCTCGGTGGCCCTGCCCGCCACCTTGCGCAGAAGTATGGCTGCCGGGTTACCGGTCTGGATGCGACCAGGCGAATGCATGAGGAGGCTGTAAGGCGGACAACGGATGCCGGGTTGGAAGAACGTGTTACATTCGTGCTGGGCAATGCGCTCGATATGCCTTTTGCAGCAGACACGTTCGATGTGGTCTGGGGGCAGGATGCCTGGTGTTATATCACAGACAAGGAACGCCTGATAGAGGAGTGTGCCCGTGTTGTCAAGCCGGGCGGGGTTGTTGCATGTACCGACTGGCTCGAGACGGGCCCGATGAACCGGGATGAATGGGAGGCCCTGCATACCTTCATGGTGTTTCCCTACATGGAGACGCTCGATGGCTATGCGGCACTTCTGGAAGCCGCAGGGTTGAGGGTTGAGGAGAAGGTGGATATTTCTGCAGATTTTCCGAAGTATATCCAGGGGTACCTCGACAAAGTGCAGCACGAGTTCCAGCAGGGGATTATCGACTCCTATGGCCGAGAGATGTATGATGAAGTGGTTCGAGGTATTACCCTCTGGCGGGAAGCAGCCCGCGAGGGCAAGGTTGGAAGGGGGCGTCTTATTGCAAGGAAGTAACTCTGTTGCCGGTTATGCCTTGAGTGAAGAGAGGGAGACGATGTGAAGCATGTGGTTCGACTTGATGCCAAGGTCATTTGTGATGAAAAAAGTGCACCCTGATCGTATGGCGGTGGCGTAATGGAGTGCATCAATAAATTTCATGCCCTCTTTAGCCCGTAATTGAGCTGCAAGGTCAAAGGTTTCAGCATCATGGGGCTTAATGCAGAGGAACCCTTCTGCAAGGAAAAACCCTTTTATTCCGGCAATGAGTTCGGTGTTTCCTGTGCGGTAGGGCTTTCTTTGTCTTTTTCACGTTCATTCTCGATTTCGTCCAGTGTGGTTCCCCATACGCCACTGCCGATGCCGGCATAGTCCATTATAGATCGGGATCCTCTTGTTTTGCCAGCAGGCATGACCGTTACCACTCCATTTGCATAACTGATGTCGAGGACATCGTCAGGTTTGATACCAGCCTCTTCAGCAATGCGGAGGGGGATGGTAATCTGGTTTTTTTTTCTGACCCTGATTTTTGGCATCTTTTCTCACGTTAGTTGGAAAGTAGGATTATAATCTACTATTCTCCTGGAGAAGTTCTTACACGCTTTTTGAAAAGAGGTTGATGATCATGACACCGGTGATGATGAAGAGCATGCCGGCTATAGCCGGGGTGTCGAGGCGCTGGTCGAAGAAGAGCCAGCTTGCAACGGATATGAGGATGATGCCGAACCCCGACCATATGGCATAGGTGATTCCAACCGGTATGGTGCGGAGAGCGAGAGAGAGGAGATAAAACGCGGTAGTGTAGCCGATCAGCACGACAATCGAGGGCTGTACTTTTGTGAACCCGTCGGAAGCTTTGAGGGCTGCCGTGCCGATGACTTCTGCGACAATGGCTATGGCCAGGTAGATCCAGCTCATTGTGGTGTGGTTAGGGGTTGTGCCTCAAAATGGCAGGTCGTCACTTGTTTCCCCGTAATAGGTGTCCTGTTGAGGTGGGGCGTGCTCCTCCTGGGCTGCTGCCTGAGGTGGCGAGCCACCAGCAACCGGTTCCACTTTCCACCCTTTGGCGTCGGTGTACCATTTGCCATTGAATTCCCTGCTTTCGAGGTCGAACGAGATCCTTACCGCGCTGCCGTTGCGAAGCAGCTCGTTATCCGCCTTATCGCCCCAGAATGAGAAGCAGATTTTTTTCGGGTACTGTCCGTCTGTTTCCAGGATCACTTCCTGTTTTTTCCACGTTCCGTTTTTGCCAGTACCAGTTTTGGGGTTGAGTACCTCTGCAATGGTGCCTGTGATTTCCATCTCTTTGTATTCTGATTTCAGGATGATCTCTGCATGCGGTAACATACGATTTCTGATCAGGATTCCCCTGTGTCTCAAATTTATTTGACTTGAATGGTTTAGTGCGTAAAAAAGAAGGAGTTTCTGCTTATTAACTGTTTTGGTTGTTAATCGTTATATGTTTTATGTATATTTTTATGTGGTGCAAGGCTGTTTGACGACTTCATTCATTTCGATTTTACATTTTAAACATGGAGGCTTCTATGGGCAACGAAAAGAAAAGTGCTCGGGCAAATCTTGTCGATCTGTTGAAGGAGCATAATGTATCTGCTCAGGATATGGAAAATTACCGTAGAATTGGCGGCTTGGTTAATGAGGCAAAATTGCGTGCTGACAAAGATTGTGCAGGATCTGGAGACAAGTGTTATCCAGGAGAGGATTGTCATTACAAGGAGGGTGGATGCGGCACGGATGAGTGCTGTAACTGGTGTGATAGCTGCATGCTGAGCTGGGATACCTGTGCGAGCAAGATGACATGCGGTGAAAAAATGGATTGATGCAGGTATGAAGACAACTGGATTAATCCCACTGGAGTCAGCAGGTGGCTCTTGTGGTGTACAGCTCGCTGATGAGGGCCACATCAGGTACACAACAGTTCACCTGACGGAAGAGTGTAACCTTGCCTGTACCTATTGCTTCGGGCAGGGGCATATGTCTGGTGGGCAGATGAGCCGGCAGAAGGCGGTTGATTTTGCTCGCTGGTTTGCCGGGCAAGCTCGTAGTGGATCCTATGCGGTTGCATTTTTCGGGGGAGAGCCTTTTTTGAGTTTTTCGCTCATGAGGCTCATTATCGATACTATAGAGGAGCATCGCAAACCGGGTACCTATTTTTCATTCAGTGCCACCTCCAATGGCACCCTTATCAGGGATTCTCATCTGGAGACTCTGGAGCGGAACAGGATCAGTGTCATGTTGAGTACGGATGGTGATCAGGAGACACATGATCGTTTCAGAGTCGATAAGAGGGGGCGGGGGTCGTTTGCCGATTTCCTGAAAGGGTATGAACATCTCAGGAAAGTGCAGCCTAAGGTGACTGCACGCCTGACTTTTACTCCGGAAACCGTCGGCGATCTTGTGAGAAATCACGAGGCACTTCTGCTTAAGTATGGTTTTGCCTCAGTGGCGGCAACTCCAGTTACTGAGACTGCATGGTCAGAGGATGCTTTGGTTACACTGACTGAGGAGCTGTTCAGGCTTTCTGCGTTTCTTGTGGATGAATGGCAGAACGGGAGATTGCTGCGGATGCGTATCCTCGAGAAGGGCATCGAGGAAATCCTCGAGCCCCTGGTTGAAGGGGCTATAAGGTATCCATGTGGCGCAGGACGGAGTGCTGCCGGGGTAGGGGTTGATGGCAGGATCTATCCGTGTCATCGGTTTGTAGGTATGGATGAGTTTGTTGTTGGCTCTGTGCATGACGGGGTTGATGTGTTGAAGCGAAGGTTGTTCCATGAGGATCCTGCGGAAAGAAATACTGCATGCAATGGGGAGTGTGCTTCATGCGATGTCAGGGAGTTTTGTCGTAGTGAATGCTACCATGTATGTTACGAGGTGACAGGTGATATTCATTCTCCTCCTTTAGCATTCTACCGGATAAAACAATGTATCAACACGGTATCGCTCAAGCTGCTCAAACATTTGGTCGAGCATGAGCCGAAGCTGCTGTCAGCTATGACAGGAATAAAGGATACGGCCTGTTTCATGCCGTCAACGTAAATGTTTCTCATCCAGTTGACACTGGCTATCGTGATAATATTCGTTTCTGCGAGATTATCCTGAGCCAGGGCGCGATAACATATTCATGCTGAACACGCCGTTGCAGGACATTGATCCTGTTGCGGTGTTTTTTTACTGCTGATGGACCGTTAGTATCCGATGTTTCCAGGTCGCATGGCATGCTATACAGGTTTCAAACAATGCTGATGCTGCCCTGTTAGCTTCCTGCCAGTTCTGTTGAGCTGCTGCCCTGACGATATGTCCGGTTCGGGTATGCAGGAGTTGGTCGTAGGCTATGAGTGTCCGTTTGAATTCAGGCTGATCTGTCGGACCTACGATTGCCCATGGCTTGTGGTTCGGGGCCGGATGGTTGTCGATCATTTCCACTCCCCTTTGCACAGTCAGGGGATTCTGCCGTATGATACCTTCGGTAATCATGGCAGCAGCACTTCCCATGGTTTCCATCATCTGACGATAGTTCACATCCGCCCTTGTTCTGCTTGCGACAAGTTCTTCAGCGGTGCTGTTTTTTGATTTGTAACCAATGGTTTTGCTTAAATGAATTCAATAGAATAAATTGTTTTCCGGTTTTCGAGTGTACAACTTCTACCCTACCCCCCCCTCCATATATGCCTAACATTGAACATCGACCTCTTTCCCGGGTAAGCCAGAAGCTGGCTGAGCTTGAAGAGGAGTTGCTGAAGTCTGGATTTTCAACTGATCTCATGCTTCCTGTCAGGGAAGCGCTTGCAGCATCGGAGCAGCAGTTTGCAGATGAGCGGCAGCGTGTGCTGCACAAGCAAGCGGAACTGCAACATCGCATGGGACTGGCCATGGATGCTGCTGGTATTGGTATATGGGAGCTTGATCTCAAGACCAATGCACTGGTATGGGATAAGTGGATGTACCGCTTGTATGGCATCGAACCCGGTACGTTTTCCGGGGCCTATGAGGCCTGGAAGAATGGTTTGCATCCTGATGATCTGGAGCAGGCGGTAAGAGATGTTGAAGAAGCAGTTGCTGATGTTCGTCCTTTCGATACCCGGTTTCGTGTTATCCATCCGTCCGGTGAAGTCAGATATCTCAAAGCATATGCAGTAATCACCCGCGACAGGGAAGGCGGACCCCTTAAAATGACAGGGATCAACTACGATATTACCGCACGAACACTTGCGGAAACAAAGCTGCTCGAGCAGACCAAGTGGCTCGAGGGGGTTATCGAGGCGACGCAGGCAGGGACATGGTGGTGGAATGTCGAGACTGGTGAAACTGTATTCGGCGATCGGTGGGCTGGTATTCTCGGCTACTCGGTCGAGGAGCTTACTCCTTTTTCCATCGAGACCTGGACACGGCTTGTGCATCCTGAGGATCTTTCTGCATGCCAGCATGAGTTGCAAAAACATTTCGATGGAGCGTTACCTTACTATGATTGTGAAATGCGTATGTGGCACAAGGATGGAGCCTGGCGATGGGTGCAGGCACGTGGCAAGGTGACAGAGCGTGGGAGTGATGGCCGGCCCCTGGTTATGAGCGGTACTCATCAGGATATTTCGGAGCGGAAACGGCTGGAAAGGGAATTGATCGATAAGGNAAAGGAGCTTGACAGCCTGTATAACGGTATTACCGATGCGGTTTTTATAGCTGATATAGAAACACNCAGGATTCTTGATTGNAACCATGTTGCCGAAAAGCTGATGGAACTTGACCGGGCTGCTCTGCAGCGCATGCATGTTGAAGCANTGCATCCTGATGATATGCTTCAGTTTACCATGCAGGCATTTGCGAGGCAGGCAAGGNGTGAACAACGAGTTGTCGAAACAGAGGTGCAGACGTCAACGGGTACAAGAATCCCTGTAAGCATTATGACGTCGAAGCTTGAGTTCCATGAGCGCGCTGCCTGATGGGGGTTTTCAGGGATATCAGTGAAAGTAAAGAGGCTGAAGAGAGAATCAAGGCCGCCAACCAGCAGCTACAGGCGAGTGAGCAGCAGCTGATGGCCGCCAACCAGCAGCTACAGGCGAGTGAGCAGCAGCTGATGGCCGCCAACCAGCAGTTGCAGGCGAGTGAGCAGCAGCTGATAGCCGCCAACCAGCAGCTACAGGCAAGTGAGGCCAAATATCGTCTCATTTTCGAGAATTTGCAGGATGTCTATGCGGAAATGGATGTTGCTACCGGTCTTTTTGATGAAATAAGTCCGTCGATCATCCAGTATGGGTATTCGCGGGCGGAGGTGCTGCACAGTCCTGCAAGGGGGTATTTTGCAGAGGTAGGAGAGTGGGAAGAATTCATGAACACTCTCCTGACAAGAAGGATGTTGCAGGATTACGAGTTAAGGTTTAGAAAAAAGGATGGTTCGATTGTTACCGGATCTCTTTCCGTGGCGCTTTATCAGTTTACCCATGATTCGCCTCTGAAAGTAGCTGGTACCATTCGTGATATTTCAGCCCGTAAGGACCATGAACTCCAGATCAGGGAGAACCTGAAACTCAAGAATGATTTTATCTCAAGTGTTTCTCATGAGCTTCGGACCCCTTTGTTTTCTATCCTTGGATTTTCCAGTATGCTGCTTAAAGACAATGCTACGATTGATAGTGCGACCAGGCATGAGTTTACTTCCATTATTCACGATGAAAGTTCGAGATTGTCAAGCCTGATAGAGGATCTGCTTACCATTTCTCGCATNGAAGCGGGGAAGGCTAAATATCATCCTGAAACCTTTGGGCTGGTGGGGTTGGTTTGCAGCGTCGTCGCTCTTTTTCGTCGAGAGTCGGCAGAAAAAAATCTGCAGCTCGAGGAGGAGTATCCTGCTATCGAAGTGGCTGTCAGGTTCGACAGGGATTCCCTGAAGCAGGTAGTCATGAACCTGCTCGGTAATGCCATGAAGTTTACCCTGAGTGGCGGCAGCATAAAGATTTGTGTTCTTCTCTGTTCGGATGCAGCGTGTATTCAGGTTGCAGATACGGGTATAGGTATCGATCCCGCTGATCGCGATAAAATTTTCGAGAAATTTTATCGCAGCGAGCATTGCGAGATTCATGTGGATGGTACAGGGCTCGGGCTGGCGATTGTAAAAGAGCTTCTCGAGTCTCAGGGCGGGGCGGTCAGTGTGGAAAGTGAACTGAATCGTGGAAGTACCTTTACAGTGATGCTGCCACTGGCTGCATCAGCCAGTGAAGGTTCGTAAGAACTTGCGACGAGTATGTTCTGCCTCGAGTCCGTTGTGCTCTTTTTCTCCATTGAAGGCGATCGTTAAAACCTTTTTTTCGTCGAATCAGCCGCGTTAAGCGGTACTCGACATCTCCAGGTATTTTATAGGGATTTCATTTTTTACGCGTCTACTCCACAAAAAATTTTGTGTTTTTTTTATTCCCCTTATCTTTACATAGTCTAAATAAATAAAAAAGAACGACTATGTTACAAAAGCAAACTCTCAAAAGATTACGCCTGCTTTCAGCGTTACTGATCCTTGCTCCATCGTCTCTCCAGGCCGCAGAAACTGGTGAGATTCCATGGATGTCGATGGATGAGGTCACCGTTACTGCCACAAAAAGCCAGAAGGGTGTTGCTGCCGCCCCGGTTTCAGTTGAGATTGTGACAGAGGAAGAGATACAGAACCTGGGTGCCACCAGTCTCCGCGAGATTTTCGAGCAGACGCCTGGAGTGTTTGTCAACCCGGGACTCGGTGAAATGTCTGTGAGGGGGGCAGGGGCGTTCGGAACGCTTGTGCTGATAGATGGCCGCAGGATTGCGGGGGAGAGGAGTTTCAAGTATGAGCTGAACCGCCTGGGCGCGGGTGCGATCGAGCGTATCGAGATTGTCAAAGGCCCGATGAGTGTGCTCTATGGATCGGAAGCGATTGGTGGCGTTATCAACATTATCACCAAGAAACCGACAGAAGGTATCAAGGGGTCGCTCAATGTCCGGGGTGGCTCGAATTTCGATGGTGGCGGTGAGCGATACAGTGTTGATGGTAATATCCGTGGTTCGGTCGATAACCTTCGGTACAGTGGGTATTTCAACGTGATGAGTACGCAGCCCTATACCGAGAGGGAGGTTGCAAAAACGATGGTGTTTAACAACCCTGCAACTGATGATAAAACAAAGGTTGCACCTTCGAAATCAGCGATTACCAAGGATGACGATATTGCTGATAGCTACGTGTCGAATACTACTTACCAGGATGATGCGGATATGGTTAATCTTGGCGGTACACTCGAGTACGGTCTTACAGATAACCTGGAGATCGGTGCTGACGTCAGCTATATGCACGAGGAGCGTACCCGCCAGTTTATTGGTGCCCAGTATCCCACGTCATACGGTTTTCCTGTGTTCAACCTGCCGATAGATGAGGAGCTCGAGAACGATCGTTGGGATGTTGCTGGTCGCATCGGGTGGCAGGTGGCAGATAACCTGGAGTTGAAGTGGAAAAGCTATGGGTCATGGTATGAGAAGCGTGATGTGCTTTCGCCGGTCGAGTATCTCGTTCTAGGTTATGCCGAGAGACCTGATGGCGGGGGGAGCTGTCATGGCAAGGTGACGACGCTGTCGCATGAGCTGAATGCTCACTGGGATGCCGGTCATGGTCACGAGGTTCTTGTGGGCGGTGAATTTCTCGAGGCGAAACGTGAGTCTCCCTGGTTTGATGCGGATAGGGTGAACACGGAGATTACCCAGATAACCCGTTCGCTGTTTGCCCAGGATGAGTGGAGCCTGGGTGACAGGCTTGACCTGGTGTATGGTCTGCGCTATGACAGTTACAGTGATATCGACGACCAGGCGACCGGGAGTATTGGGGCGAAGTACGAGTTCAGCGAGGGGGCAAAGCTCAGGCTCAATTACGGCCAGGGGTACCGTGCCGCTTCTGGTCCTGAGCTGTTTATGAACCGCAATACTCCTAAAGGGCGTTTGCTTGGTGCGAAAACTGTTGATGCTGATCTGGGCAAGGTTGCTGCGGATATAGAGCCTGAAAAGAGCGACAATATCGAGCTTGGGATGAGTGGTCGTGGTGAGCGGTGGAAGTATGACCTGTCGGCATTTTACAACAACATCGATGATCGTATCGGTCAGGTGTCGAAGGGTGGATACTACACCTTCGAGAATGTCGGGGATGCCCGTATTCAGGGTATAGACGCCTATGTCGGTTATCGTTTGTCGCGTAGCCTGGGGCTCAATGCTGCGGCAACCGTTATGGATGCGGAAAACCGGACAACCGGCAACAGGCTTGATTATACGCCGGAAACAACCATGTCGTTCTCTGCGGACTACCGCCCGGTGTCGAATGTGCTCCTGACAGGGGCGGTCTACCATACCGGCGATCAGACGTATGAGAAAAATGCGCAGCGGTTTGTTGCTGATGCCTATACCTTTGTGAATGTCAAGATGTCGTGGATGCCTTCGGCGATACCGGGAGGCGAGCTGTATGCAGGCGTTGACAATCTTTTTGATGATTCGGTTGACAAAGAGCTGGGCTCTACGGTGGGCACCTTTGGCTACATGGGTCTCCGCTATATGTTCTGATTTGTTGTTGTTGTTGTTGTTGTTGTTGTTTCGGCACCCTGTGGCCCGGCCTCTTTAGAGGTTCTGCTGGGCCAGGGGTGACGGATTATTTTTTCTGAAATCTGTGAATGCATGATGCTATGAGAAAGAAACTACCAGTCTCCGTGTTGCTTCGGGGCATGTTCTTGTGCGTTGCCGCCTTGTTGCTGGCAGCGCCTGGGAACATGATTGCCCAGAGCCATGAGGGACAACCGGAGAAAGTGACCTTCCAGGTGATTACGCCTCCGGATCCGAACTTTATTCCGATGTCTGTTCTGACCGCAAAGGCTGCCGAGTTTATGCCCGGGGTGGGTGTGGAGATGGTTATGGCTCCTTCAGGCGATCCCAGTGCGATGCGGGCGATGCTGTACAGTAAATCGGCTGATTTCGCCTTGTTCAGCGTGCTTGGTGGTTCCCGGTTTTATGCTGCAGGGCTGACAGATCTCTCGCTTGTGGGTGTCCATGTATGGAAAGGTGTTCATCTTGTTGCCCGGGAATCGGTTACTGATGTCAGGCAACTGGATGGTGAACGGGTTATTGCTGTGCCGGCCATTATGACGCCGTCACATATGGTGAGCACGTTTGCATTGCAGAAGATGGGGGTTCGTCCGGATTACGTTTCGGGTGGCGGAGGCCCTGTGCTGATGGCGCAGCTGTCGAGGCCGGAGAACGCGCCGATGGCGTTTGTGGCACCGGAACCTATGGTAAGCATTATCCTCAACCGGCAGGAGAGTGAGGGGTGGCCAGTACGTTACAGGGTGCTTATGGACTCGCAGGCGGCGGCAAGTCCGGAGACAGGAGAGACTCCGCTTGGCGGGCTCTGGGTGGTGAATTCTGAGCGTGTTGGTTCTCGGTCCGAGGCGGCAAGGGAGTTTGTCGAAGGGTTTCGTAAGGCGATAGCGTATGTCAACGATCCTGCTAATCGGGAAGAGGTTTCTGTTATTGTATCGCAGGCGATGAAGGATGTGTACAGGCAGGGTGCTCCGGTGGATGTGTATAAGGCGATGCTGCAGTCTGGTCGGTTGCGCCTCGATTTTCGGGGGGCTGACGTTACTGGCGATGTGATCGTCTCCGAGTTGAAAAAAATCTATGATGTCACGATTGACAGAAATCTTTTGAACCCTGTATTCTGAAAAAGGGTGTGAGGTAGTAGTTGTATGCGTTCGTTCCTGTTTGCAGTGCTTGGCATTTCTGGCATATATGTTGGGTGGCAGTTTCTCTGTGTTGTCTATCCTCCAGCGATTATTCCTTCTTCTGGAAGCGTGGGGGGCGCGCTGTGGGAGATACTCCGGGATGGGGATTTTTCTGCTGACCTTGCAGCTACCTTGTGGCGGGTGACAGGGAGTTTCATGCTTTCCTTGTTGATTGGTACAGGTCTTGGTATCCTGGCTGGAGTGCAGAGAGATGTACTTGCTACCCTGCACCCTGTTATGGTGATGGCTGAAAGTGCGCCTCCGGTGGCGTGGCTTGTTGTGGCGATCCTGTTGTTCGGAATGGGGTCGGCTCCGTCATTCATGGTCGGGCTTTCAGCTGCGGTGCCTATCTTTTTTTTCAATACGGTGTCTGCAGTTCGTGGGCTCGACCGGCAGCTTATCGAGATGGCAAGGGCATACAAGGTCAGGGGGTTCAGGCTGTTCAGTTCGGTCTACCTTCCAGGGATTGTCCTGAGTTCGGTAGCGGCTTCATCTGCATCGCTCAGTGTTATCTGGAGGGTGATCATCATGGCTGAGGCGTTCACGTCTGCCCAGGGGTTCGGCCCCAGATTGTGGGGGGCGTACCTCTATGCAGAAGCTGATGTCGTATATGCCTATATCGTTCTGATCGTCTGTCTGGGTTTTGGCCTGGAATATGGGGTTATACGGCCGGGGTCCAACTGGCTTAAGGTAAAATTGAGGATGAATGGTGATGGAAAATGAAGTGTTGCGATGTATCGGTCTGCAAAAGGAGTACGAGGGTAAACGTGTGCTGGAATCATTCAGTTGCAGGCTGCATGAAGGCCAGGTGGCAGGCATCGTGGGGCCCAGTGGTTGTGGGAAAACAACGATACTGCGCATGATTGCCGGTCTCGAGCAGCCTTCGTCGGGAACCATCGAACGGGTGAGAATGCATGCGAGGGTGGCCTATATGTTTCAGGAGGCTCGCCTTGTTCCGTGGTTTACAGTTCGACAGAATATCAGCTTTGTGCTCGAATCCCGCCAGCGACACAAGACCGGTAATGCTAAGCGTATAGAGGAAGCCCTTGTTGCCGTAGAGCTCGATGGCTATGGAGATTACTATCCTGATCAGCTGAGTGGAGGTATGCGGCAGCGGGTCGCTTTGGCCCGTGCACTGGCATATCAGCCAGATGTATTCCTGATGGATGAGCCATTTGCAGGGCTTGATTTTCCTCTTCGTATGCAGATGATCGATTTCCTCAATAACCTGCTGAAACAGACCGGTATCAGTGTTCTGTTTGTCTCGCACGATACTCGCGAGATTATGCATCTGTGTGATCGGGTCTATGTGCTTAAAGGGATTCCTGCAAGGCTTGAGCATGAGATGGATCTCCTTCCCAGGCAGAAGCGGCTTGATCATCCCGGCTACCTGCTGAAGATGGAAGATGAGATGCTCCGCAGCATGAAGAGCTGATGTAAACCTTTTTCTTTTACCGGGTGTTATGAGTGAAAGGTGGTGTTCCTGAAAACAGGGACAGATTTAGCCAACATAGCATGCTGGAGGAATGAAAATGGGAGTTCTTGGTTCAGTAGCTGGTAAAAGGAGCAGTCTCGAGCCGGACTATCGAGTGGAAGTGCAGGATGGGGACATTGAACTACGGGTGTACGGAAAGTTGCTCCTGGCGTCTACAGTTGTCCCCGGCGGGTATGGAGATGCAAGTGGCCTGGCGTTCAGGCGCCTGGCTGGTTTTATATTCGGGAGGAATACAGGGCAGGAAAAGATTTCCATGACGGCTCCCGTGCGGTGTCGGAGCCAAGGGTTGCAAGTTACAACCCGCCATGGACCATTCCTGCATTGAGACGCAACGAGATCCATATCGATATTGAAAGGTAGGGTTCCGACAGGCCCTCCTGGAAAAAGGGCCTGCGGATGTGCTACGGATTATTGCTGCTTCTGGCCAAGGTTGGAGGTGACGCCAGAAATGACATCTTGGGCAAGCTGAAGGGCGGTCGTGACAGCGGAGGTTGCCAGTTTGCCACAGACGCCTATGCATTCCTGGGCGAGGTTTCCAGCTACGCCAATGGCTTCTGTTGCTGAATCTGCGACACTCTGTACTGGTTCGCCTACTGCGCTGAAGAGGTCTTCAAAAATACCTTTGTTGTCTGCCATGCTGGTAGGGTTTTTCGTTGTTGATAGATAAGGTGGCTATAGGTAGAGGTAAATATAGGAAGAAGTAAGCGTTCTTTCGATATCTTTTCCGTGATAACCTGTAGCACCAGTAGTAACGGAGTAATAAGCGGGAACTGTTCCTGCTGGTTACTGATATCGTGATGCCTCTCTCTACCATTACCAGGCTTCTCGCTCAGGTCAGGACTTGAATGCTATTGTCAGGTGTTCTTCATCCATCTCGGCACCGGCTACTTGCAGCGAGGCAAGCGCCTGGGGCAGGACTATGTTCCTTCTGTGGTTTCCTATACGGACATTGAGCTCATCCCCTTTCTTGTTGACTTCAACTTTTTGGGGTTCTATGCCGGGCAGAAAGAGTTTAAGCAGGTAGCCTTTTTTTACCTGCTCGATGCTGAACGTGGTTTCCCGGTAATATACCTGAGATGGATCTTCCTCTCCATAGAGTAATGCACTGAGTTTCGCTATGGCGTCCAGGCCGCAGATTTCCTTTGTATAGAGTGGGACTTCCTTGACAGGAAGGGGGCTGAAGTTTTCGTGTATTTCCCTGCGGTAGGTGAGCTGGTTTTCTTTCCAGTACTGGAAGTAGGGATCATGTACTTCATCAGGAATTATTCGGTTTGCTATGATCAGATCCGTTGCTATACCATACAGGCTGAGGTAGGCATGAGCCCTGAGGGATTCGTTGATGACCATGCGTTCCGGGTTGGTTACAAGCCGTACCGAGGTGACTGTATTGTCTGTCAGTACCTTGCCAAGCCGCTCGATTTTTTCGTAGAAGTCATAGGGAATATCCATCAGCTCCTTATCTGGCAGTGAAAAGCCGGCAAGGGGGCGGAAGATGGGTTCGACCAGAGGGCGTAGAGTCACGGCCATTTTTTCAAATGGCTTGTAGAGCCGGCGCATGTACCAGCCGCCAACCTCGGGTATACTCAGGAGGCGAAGAGCTGTGCCTGTAGGGGCAGAGTCAATGATGAGTACATCGTACTGGCCTTCTTCATGGTGGCGGAAGACCCTGACAAGACCGAAAATTTCGTCCGAACCGGGTAGTATGGCAAGTTCTTCTGCCTGCACCCCTTCAAGCCCCCGAGCCTGCAGTACTTCTGTGATATAACGCTTGACAGCACCCCAGTTTTGCTCCATTTCCTCGAGCACGTCGAGCTCTGCGCCCCAGAGATTTTCCTTTACCTGGCGTGGCTCATGGCCAAGTTCAACCAGGAAACTGTCTGCCAGTGAATGTGCCGGGTCTGTGCTGAGTACCAGGGTTTTGTAGCCGAGTTCTGCGCAACGCATGCCTGTGGCAGCAGCCATCGACGTTTTACCTACCCCTCCTTTTCCGGTCATGAGTATCAGTCGCATAGATCTTCTCAGGTTTGTTGTGAGTCGAGCACTACCTTTCTGCTTGTAACAGTTACATGCGGGTAAAAGGTTCTTTGCCAGTGCGCTTCAGGTTTTTATGTGAATTCTATAGTAATCTGCAAGGTCTTCCTGGGTGGCACCCAGTGCTCGTTTCAGGTGCAACGCGGCAAAATGGAGTTGAAGTTCCAGGGTGCCGTTTCGGAGGAACTTCCTTGCTGAGGTGGTGACTGCCGCTGCAAGGACATGTACCGGTGTGACCTGTTCTATGCGGGAGACTATGTCGTAATCTTCCATGAGGAGCATATCCTCATTGTAGCCTCCTATAGTGTCGAACAGTTCTCTGGTGATAAAGAGTGACTGGTCGCCGCCACGGCAGACCGGAAGCGGGAAACGGGTGAACCAGCCGTAGATCTCGAGTAGCGGCTCCCGGGCATCGAAACGCATCTGGAAACAGCCGGCCCTGGCACCGTTGGTTACGGCATGACGTATGTGCTGCATGAAATCGGGGGGTGGGAGTGTGTCGGCATGAAGGAAGTACAGTAGCTTCCCGCGTGCGTGAGATGCACCGCAGTTCATCTGTCGGGCCCGGCCTTTTGCGGACCGGATGATTGTTACATTGGGGAAACGAGACGCTATGGTGGCTGTATTGTCTGTACTTGCATCAGCTATGAGTAGTTCAGTCCCGACATGGTCTGTTGTGAGCTTGGTTAGGTGTTGCAGGGTGGCCTCGATCGTTTCCTGTTCATTGTAGGTCGGTATGATGATGCTTATGGGTGCCCAGAGCCTGCTTGCCTGTAATGTGTCGGCGGTGTCGATATCGGTCAGTTTGTCTATGAGGGCAAAGTGGAGATTGAGGGCTTCGAGTCTTGCAATTGTTTCATCCAGGACCTTTTCATGACTCCAGGTGCGATGCAGGAAAAGTTCCGGTACGGGTGTTTTCAGGCCGATCAGGTAGAAACCACCGTCCAGGGAAGGGCCGAGTACTGCGTCGTGGGTGTCTAGGAGTGCGAATGCTCGCTTGATATGGGAGGGTCTGATGTCAAGGCAATCAGAGCCTATCAGCACAATGTGCTGGTAGCCTTGGGTAAATCCGGTGATGAATGCGTTGTTGATTCGTTCTCCAAGGTCTTTTCCTTCCTGGCAATAGGTTTTGCTTCCTTGTGGGATGAATTCCGCAGGAGGAGGAGAGGGTTCCGAATGGAAGAGTGCAGTATCTACACAGGATTGAACAGCTGTTCTTATCGAATGTTTCAGGAGAATCCTGTACGCTTTCAGGGCCTGTTCGTCACCAATATCCCTGGCGAGCCTTGTTTTTACCCTGCCTTTCAGTGGATTGCGGGCAAGGATTATGAGCAGCCTTTTTGGAGGAGTCATGGGTTCGGTTCTGCCGGATTTCATGTCAACTACTTATATAAGGGCAGTACCACAGGAATTAGTTCGTAGATAGGTGAATTTTAACGGGGTACTGCCTGGCGGTCAATGTCCTGCCAGGCAGAGAGCGGGGTGGCTGGGGCGCAGTTGTTACCATTGTTGCTTTTGCATGGCGGCTTCAATTTTTTGACTGAGTTCAAAAAACGTGAAGGGTTTACGCAAAAAATTCACAGGCATCGAGTCCAGGTCGGGATCTGCCAGAATGTCAATAAAATACTCGGCCATGTAGAGTACCATAATGCCATCCCTCAGGCGTCGTATTTCGTGTGACAGGTGAAGACCGTTTTTAGTTGGGCTTACTATGCCTGTCAGCAGAAGATCTATGCTTTTTGAAAACTGCTTTGCCTGGCGGAGTGCATCTTCTGCGTTTTCAGCAGTAAGTACACCGTATCCTGCGTTGTTGAGCTGGTCGTAGACTACTCTCTGGTATATCGGATCCTGGTCGGCCAGGAGGATGATTTCGCCGCTCATATCGATAATTTTTTGTTTTGGTAGTAGAGTGTCGAACGATGCATGGAAACCAGTGAACAGACTCTCCGTTGGCTTGCCCCGAAGCGTTTCATCAGGTAGTTTACAACCTTTCGTTTCGCTGCGGGGCTTACCACTTTTTTGCCGTGACCTCCTTGAGCATTCTGATATCTGACTCTTTCTGCATGAGCTGGCGTCGCAGCATCCGGTTTTCGAGTTCTATATCCCTCATTTTCCCAGCTTCATCGGGCTCCATGTGCCCGAATTTATGTTTCCATTTGTAGAAGGTTGATCGACTTATGCCATGTTTGCGGCATACGTCCTTGAGTTGCCTGCTTACTTCACCTTCTTTGAGGATCGAGACAATTTCGTCCGTTGTGAATTTGCTTGTTTTCATTGATGAGCCTCCTTGTTGCGGTTAATGTTGCAAAGGGGGGATGGCTGGCGTTATTCACGGATGACTTCGAATTTTTTTCTCTGGTTGCCGTTTTCGTCGAGGTTCAGGTCTTCAGGAGCCTGCCCGGTGAGATTGACACGACGGTTCTCTTCACTGTCGACAAGGACAAGAAATGTGCAGCCGAGCGTTGCCGTGGGTACAGTGACACCGCCACTTTTCGACCCACCGAGNAGCAGNCCNGTNAGNGCTCCTGCNGCNCCNTTGANGAAGCCNGTTGCNTANGGTGAGACNGCAAGGCCTTCNCTGTCGGTATCTACACCGAGCGTGTAGGAGATGTTGTTTGTGGTGCTCAGGAGGGTGACATCGAATTTTCTGAGTTCCCTTACATCGTCGATATAGTTGGTGGCATCGTAAATCAGGGTCGGGATGTCGACTTCATCAGCTCTTGTCTTGCGGCTTTGTATGGTAATCGAGCCAACCACTTCACCTTGGTTCATGCCATCGAAGTCGAAGTAGATCTTGCGGTCCTTTTTCTTGATGCCCCCTTTGACTTTTGCGGCATTGTATATGATTTTCGTGCCACCGCTTTTGCCTTTCGAGACGTCGTGATAGACGGTTGAGAAGAAGTTAGAGGTAATGACCGGAAAGCCCTTGATCTGGGCCGGGAGTCCCTGCAGGTTGAAGAGGGTAGGGGAAGTAACCGGCGCTGTGACTGCTCCCGGGGCATAGGGTACAGGTCGGCCTCCGTCGCCAAAGATGAATGTGCCCTGGGCTGTTGCATACGATTCGGCATCGTTGGTGCTGGCTGTAACATCGCCATTTTCTTCCTGAGCAAATGCAGTTGCTGAGTTTAGCGCGATACTGCCAGCTATGCCAAGGCAGAGTATGATGTGACGGGGTCTCATAGGTATGATGCTTTAAACTTTGTTGATAGTTACCGGTCACACTGGGCCGATATTCTACTGCAATGCGTTTACATTGCTCCGTTGCCAACTATGGCGATGGCCGTGGAGCTGTTGACAGCCTGTATCACAGCGCTACCTATATTTGCGCCTATTCCTCCATTGATATTGGTATTGCTGGCACTGTAGTTCGTTGAGGTGGCGTTGTTGTAGACTGACATGGAGATATTGCCAAAATTGATGTTCTGACTGGCATTTGAGGAGGCTGAAACCATACGTACCTCCATATTGCCTGCAGCATAATAGGCCTGGTCCAGGGTGGTGGTATTGCCATTTGGTGCAGCGTCAACTACTTCTGTCTGGGCCAGGCTGGTAGTTGTCATGAGCACAAGAGAGGCTGACAGGCTCCCTATAATCTTGAGCGGTTTCATTGGAATTCCTCTTTTTTCAGGGTTTAAATACGATTGGGACCGGTTGTTATCCCGGTCCCGATCGTTGTGTTGAAAAGCTCAACAACCCTCGGGTTTACTGATTACCCGAAGTAAGGTTGCTGTTGCCGTTGATGGCCAGTGCAGAAGCACTGTTGGTTGCCTGGACAAATGCGCCGTTGATGTTCATACCGATACCTGAACCGATATTGACGTC
>JGI10211J34971_10000475_pt1 | contig 32606 bp, 32 predicted proteins | sample Etolagsediment_FD_34971 | JGI IMG/M metagenome (IMG submission 34971)
CTGGCCGAACTCAGGCAGTCCCTGGAAAAACCGCGCAAGGTGCTGTTGATGCTCACCGCTGGCAGTGCGGTGGACAGCGTCATCGAACAGTTGCTCGGCATTCTCGAACCCGGCGATGTCATCATCGACGGCGGCAACTCCAACTTTCATGACAGCCAGCGGCGCTGGTTGGCGCTCAGGGACAAGGGCCTGCATTTTATCGGCGCCGGTATCTCGGGCGGTGAAGAAGGCGCGCGTCACGGCCCCTCCATCATGCCGGGGGGCGATGCCGAGGGCTGGCCCCTGGTGCAACCCTTGCTGCAGTCGATTGCCGCGCGCACCGACGACGGCGAGGTCTGCTGCCAGTGGGTTGGCGAGGGCGGCGCCGGGCATTACGTCAAGATGATCCACAACGGCATCGAATACGGCGACATGCAACTGATCGCCGAAAGCTGGCAGTTGATGCTGGATGCCGGCATCGATGATGATCAGATCGCGCAGACCTTCGCCAACTGGAACCAGGGCGTTCTTGAATCCTACCTGATCGAAATCACCGCCGACATTCTGACCCTCAAGGAAGATGACGGCGTGTTGCGCGTCAAACGCATACTCGACAGCGCCGGGCAGAAGGGCACCGGACGCTGGACGGCGATTGATTCGCTCGAACTCGGCGCACCGCTCACGCTGATTACCGAGGCGGTGTACGCGCGCGCCCTGTCATCCTACAAGCAGGAACGTCAGCGCGTCGCGCTCAAACTACCGCGCGCCCAAAACGAATTGAATCCAAGCCCGTCCGGCCTCATCAGCCATGCGCGTGACGCGCTCTACGCGGCCAAGATCATCTCTTATACCCAGGGCTTCATGCAGATGCGCCAGGCCGCCGAAAGCTACGGCTGGAAGCTCGAATACGGCAACATAGCGCTGCTGTGGCGCGCCGGCTGCATCATCCGCAGCCGTTTTCTTGGCAACATCAAGAACGCCTTCACTCAGGACCCCGACCTCGCCAGCCTGATGCTGGACGATTTTTTCGCCGATGCCTTGCGCAACGCAGAAAGCGGCTGGCGCGCCACCTGCCAGCTCGGCATCACGCTGGGCACGCCCATGCCGGCCACGCTGGCGGCGCTGAGTTTCTACGACGGCTACCGCTCGCCCACCCTGTCCGCCAACCTGCTGCAGGCCCAGCGCGATTACTTCGGCGCGCATACCTACCAACGCATCGATCGCCCGGCCGACGACAGCTTCCATACCCTGTGGGGCGGATCGCGCGAGGAGATCAAAACCAATGGATAGCACCACCCTGATCATCTTTGGCGCGACCGGCAACCTGGCCCATGTCAAGTTGCTGCCCGCGCTCTACCACCTCGATGTGGCCGGCCTGCTCGGCCCCGACCTGCGCATCGTATGCAGCGGGCGCAACGCCATGGGCCAGGACGAATGGCGTGAGGATGTGCGCCAGACGCTGCAGACCTACTCGCGCGATGAGCTGCGCGACGACAACGTCAAACGTTTCGCCCAGCGCCTGTTTTACTTCGCCGGCGATTACGAAAAAGCAGAAACCTTCGAGCAGCTCAACAAGGCGCTGGAAGACGGCTACCCGCCCAACCATGTGTACTACCTGTCGGTGCCGCCGTCACGCTATGTACCGGTAGTGCAGTCACTGGCCAGAATGGGCATGCTGGAGGAAAACGGCCACTGGCGGCGGGTGGTCATCGAAAAACCGTTCGGGCGCGACCTGGAAAGCGCGCAAAGCCTGCAAAAGATGATGAGCAAACATCTCAAGGAGCACCAGACCTACCGCATCGACCATTACATGGGCAAGGCCATGGTGCAGAACGTGCTGGTATCGCGCTTCGCCAACCTCATGCTGGAACCCCTGTGGAACCGTAACTACATCGACCATGTACAGATCACGCGCACCGAAAAGCTCGGTGTCGGCTCGCGCTCGGCGTTCTACGAAAAAACCGGTGCCTTGCGCGACATGCTGCAAAGCCACCTGATGCAATTGATGGCGCTGGTTGCGATGGAGCCGCCGGTATCCATGGACGCCGACGACCTGCGCGACGAAAAGGTCAAGGTGCTCAAGTCGATTCGTCCGATTCATTCCAGCGCCGTGCATGCCCAGGCCTTCCGCGCCCAGTACAGCGAGGGCACGATCGACGGCGAAGCCGTACCCGGCTACCTGCAGGAACCCAACGTCGAAGCCGAAAGCGTCATTGAGACCTATGCCGCGCTCAAGCTCTACATCGACAACTGGCGCTGGCGCGGCGTGCCGTTCTACCTGCGCACCGGCAAACGCATGGCCGAGGCCAGCACCATGGTGTCGATCTGTTTCAAACAACCGCCCAAGCATTTCTTTCGCAGCGCACACATCGAACGACCACCACCGAACTGGTTGATCATGAGCATGTCGCCAGAGGAATCCCTGCGCCTGGAAATCACCGTCAAACAGCCCGGACTGGAAATGAATACGCGCCAGATCAGTCTCGATGCCCCGTTCCGCTGCGAGTACCACGCCCGCACCGATGCCTACGAGGGCCTGCTGCTGGATGTCATCGAGGACGATCGCTCGCTGTTCCTGCGCTTCGACGAGGTCGAATGGGCCTGGCGCATCGTCGACCCGGTGTTGTCTACCTGGGCCATCGAGCGCGACTACATCTCGACCTACCCGGCCGGTGGCTGCGAACCGCCCGAGGTCAGCCGCATATTCGACCGCCCCGAGCAACACTGGCGCAACAATCTGGAACCGGACAAATGACCCAGTGGTTCGAGTTCGCCGATGCCAACGCAGTGGCCGAGGCGGGCGCGGATTTCATCGCCAGCAAGGCGCGCCAGGCGATACGCGATCGCGGTCAATTCCGCCTGGTGCTGGCCGGCGGCACCACGCCGCTGGCCTGCTACCGCCTGCTCGCTGCACAGGCCCATCAATGGGACAAGTGGCAGCTGTATTACGGTGACGAGCGCTGCCTGCCCGAGGATCATGCCGAACGCAACCACCGCATGGTGATGGCGACCGGGCTGAGCGAGCGGGTGGGCGGGCATCATGTCATGCCAACCGAACTGGGGCCGGAACAGGCGGCCCGGAACTACCAGCGCATCGTTGAAAACGCCTTGCCCTTCGACCTGGTATTACTTGGCATGGGGGAGGACGGCCACACCGCCAGCCTGTTTCCAGGGCATGATTTACAACCCGGCGAGGGGGCCCTGTGCACCGCGGTGTACCAGTCACCCAAACCACCGCCCGAGCGCGTCAGCCTGACCCTGAACGCGTTACAGGATTGCCGCGACATGTTGTTGCTGGTGACGGGAGCAGGCAAACGTGATGCGCTGACACAATGGCAACAGGGTGCGCAACTGCCCATTGCACAGGTAACGGCGATTCCTCAGGCGCAGGTATTCATAGATAAATCGCTAAACTCGGGCTGACTGACCGGCCATCGCCCGCTATCATGACCCGACATTTTGAACGGCGCTCGACCCTAAGCTATTAACCGACACACACCATCAGCATGAACGACTTCATCGTCTGGATCATCATCATCGCCTTTTACGCGCCCTTGCATTACAGCCTGCCGGTGATCATCCTGTTCATTACGGGTGAGGAGAGTGAAGATACGCGCAAGGCATTGATAAGACGCGCGCTGATCGATTCCACCCTGTCCATGCTGGTGGCCTTTGCCATCGCCATCGTGCTGGTCAACATGGACATGATGATCTGGGCCATGCTCGCGCTGTTACTGTCCATGCCTTTGCCCTTCGTGCGCATTCTTCAGCATCGCAAGGAGATCACGGCAAGCGGGGACTGATCGGGGCGCCTGCCTGCGCCGGGCATAAAGCCGGCCCATTCACTAGACACCGCGCACGAGGCTCTATTCTCAGGACTTGCTGTCGGGATTGCGCTGTTCCGGCAGAATCTTGTTGGCGAAATAACGATCGGCATCCTCGATGTCGACCGGTTTTTCCTCGATGTCCACCAGCGGCAGCTCGTAATCGCTCCAGCCACGCAGGCCTGTTTTCAGCGACACGACCTTTTCATACCCCATCAACTGCAGGGTATAGGCTGCGAGCGTGGTGCGATTGCCCGAACGACAGGCCAGCAGCACCGGTCGCTGCCGGGCCTTGACCAACTCCGGTTCGGTCTCTTCGAAATCCCATTCACAGGCATTCTCGAGTATGCCGCGCGGCACGTTGATCGAGTCGGGAATGTGCATGGTGTCGTATTCGTGGGTTTCGCGAATATCGACGATCAGGGTTTCCGGGTTGGCCTGCAGAAACTCTTCTGCATCCCAGGGCATCATTTCAGTGATTTTCGGGGCGATATCGGCTGCGATCTGAGCAAATGTTTTCATGGGGCGTTTTCAGTCGTTGTCTTGCGGTTTGCAGATAAGTTCAATCTCGTTTCGACAAGTCTAAATCTGCCGCCATAACAATTCCAACCTTCAGGGCGCGGATAAGGACATCATGAGCCCGGACTGCAGGCGCGAGAACACCCGGTCCATAATCGGCAGGGCCTCGTCAAAGCGACCATGGGCGGCGCGCCCGGCAGCCTCATCGAGCTGGCGGCGCGCGCCCTGTAGCAGGCTTTGCAACAACATGTTGCGGGGATGCGCGGCATTCGCCTCGAGCATGATTTCGATGGCCTCCGCCTGGCTCGACGTTTTCTCAAGATAATAGGCATACTCTTCCTGCGCACTCGAGAAATTCAATGATCGGGTCAGGGTTTCGCCTTCGCGCAGCGCCGACAGCGCAACCTTGACCAGCTTATAGGCATCATCGAGCGTGGCCATGCCTGCATCGACATGACCACGGCGCAAGGCGTCATCGGCGCGACTTTTGAGCTGGCCGAGATTGCTTGCCATCAGGTTGGCCTTACCCGGCCGCGCCTTTTCCTGGGTGACCCGAACATAGGCGGCGAACAAGGCATCGATACTTTCCAGGCGCGAGCGGTAGGCGCGTTGCAAACCGGCCTCGTTGCTGCGGATTTCATACTGATCACCGGCGCCGCGCTGATTGGTGACCGTCAACCCATCGCGATTCTGTACGATGGTTGAGCGCACCCGCGCATAGGCCTGATCCAACAGGGCACGCCCGCCGGGTATGTCCCCCTGGTGGTATAACGCCCGCGCCTGTGTCAGCATGCCGGATACCGCCTGTTGCAGGGCGTCGACCTGTTCAGCGGGTGCCATATTGCGATACGCCGACAACAGTGCATCGATGCTATTCGCTTTGCTGGTGAATTCCCGCTGCGCGGATTGTGCCTCATCGCGGTAACCGGGTTCGGCGTCGGCCGCAAACACATTCGCCGTGACAAAAGCCAGCCAGCAGGCCAGCAATAAGAGCATAAAACCACGCATTTCAAATCCCTCACATAAATGGATCAATACACTGTAGCAGTAATTGCGCGCGCCGCTAGCATTTGCTGCATCCGCCCGGTTCAGGTATCCAGATTCGCCAGCGGCACCAGCAACCCCTGTTCGAGCAGCTGGCGGTAGGATCCATGCCCAATCAGTTCCCCCTTCTCGAGGACCACGATCTCGTCCATCAGCGCTAACCCGACGTGGCTGTGAGTGATCATGATCAAGCCCCGTTGTGCTGCGCAATCGACGAGGGTTTCAATCAATTCGCGCTGGGTTCGATAATCCAGCCCCTCGCCCGGCTCATCGAGAATCAACCAGCGCGGATCCCGCAGCAACGCCCGCGCAATGGCCAGGCGCCGCCGTTGTCCGCCAGACAGATTCACGCCGGTCTCACCCACCCAGGTGTCGTATCCCTGCGGTTGTGACTGGATGAAATCGTCAATCCGGGCAGCCTGGCAGGCCGCATCCAGTTGCGTCTGTGACGCCTCGGGATTTGCCAGCAGCAGGTTGTCTCGAATACTGGCGCTGAACAAATGCACCTGCTGGGGCGCCAGCGCCAGCCAGTCGCGCAGCTGTTCACCACGAAATTCTGTAATGGAACGTCCACCCACATGGATGCTCCCCGAATCGAACTCACGCTGACGCAACAGCAACTGCACCAGGCTGCTTTTGCCCGCGCCGCTGGCACCGACGATTGCCACACGCGCGCCTTGTTTCAAGCGCAGGCTGAGCCCATCAAGCGCCAGCGTGCGGGCGCCCGGATAACGCAGGCACACGTGCCTGATCTCGATGTCGAAATGTCTGGGCATGCCGCCACCCGCCGCGGGTTCAGCAACCGGTAAAGGACGATCGACGATGGCGAACAACCGGGCCGCCGCCATTCGCAGCTGGCCAAGCAGGCGAAAGGCCTCGGGCAACGGCATGACCGACTCGAATGCTGCCAGCGTGAAAAGCACCAGCAACGCCAGTTCCGCCGGTTCGATGGCGCCAGACTCAAGCAACGGAATCGCCAGCAGCAGAACACCCCACATGGTCAGGTTGGCCAGCAACAGCAATCCGGCCTGGCCGATACCGGCAATACCACCCATCTTTTTCTGCGCCTCGATCATGTGCCGACTGCTATCGTCGATTTGCGAGGCATGGTCCTTGAGGGCCGCATAGACGCTCAGTTCCGCCATACCCTGTACGTGGTCGACCACCAGACTGCGCATGTTCGCTGAATGGCGCAGGATAGCGCGGCCGGGCCGCTGCCCCAGGCTTGCACTGAGTGCAGGCAGCGCAACCCCGGCCAACAGCAGTCCCAGCACAAGCAACCAGGCCAGCTGTTGTGAATAGAAGGCCATGATAAAACTGCTCAAGACGGCACCCGCCAACGCCACGGCCAGCGGTACCAGGATACGCAGATAGAAATTATCCAGCGCATCGATATCGGCGCGCAGGCGGCTGAGCAGATCGCCGCTGCGCATATCCTCGAGCCCCGCCGGGGCCAAGGGTTCGAGGTGACGGAAGAACCATAATCGCAGACTTGCGATCAAGCGAAAGGTCACTTCATGCGTCACCAGCCTTTCCGCATAACGCCCGGCGGTACGTACAATGGCCGCCGCGCGAATGATGGCAGCCGGACTGAAATAATTCATCGAGACACCCGCGAGACCGGCCAGTGCCATGGCCGCTATGAACCACCCGGAAGCGGCCATGAGCGCGATGTTGGCAAACAGGGTCAGGGTCGACAGGAACACGCCCAGCAACATCCAGCCCATCCACGGCCGCATCAGCAGCAGCAATCGCCACAGATCCTTCATGCCAGCCCCTCGCTGGTGTTTACCAGTCGATGGTACAGCCCGCGCCCACCGAGTAATTGCCGGTGATCGCCCTGTTCGGCAATCCGCCCATTCGCCAATACAACGATACGGTCGGCCTGTTGGATGGTATCCAGCCGGTGCGCGATGGTCAGCACCGATCGCTGCTCGGCGAAACGATTGAGCGCGCGCTGCACAAGTTTCTCGTTGTGGCGATCCAGGTGCGCGGTCGGTTCATCCAGAATCAACAACCTGGCGTCGCGAAGAAATGCGCGAGCCAGTGCCAGGCGCTGAATTTCTCCACCCGACAGGCCCTGCCCTCCCTCACCCACGAGGGTATCGAGACCCTTTGGCAGGGCGTTCACAAACCCCGCGGCCTCGGCGTTTTTCAGTGCCTCGGCGATGCTGCCATCTTCGACCTCTCCGAGCCCCAGGGTAAGGTTGTCACGTAGCGTGCCATGGAACAGACGCGGCGTTTGCGGAATCCATGCGATGCGGCGGCGCCAGGATTCAAGATCGATATTTTTCAGGTCTACCTGATTGATGCGAATGCTGCCGCTGTCCGGCTGAATGAATCCCAGCAACAGATTGACGACGGTCGATTTTCCGGCGCCCGAGGGACCGACCAGCGCGACTTTCTCACCCGCGCCGATGTGAAAACTGACCTGCTCGAGCGCACGCCGGTCACCATACGAAAACGTTACCTGGTCGATTGAAATATCCAGACCTGGAGCCTCAATGGCCTGCCTGGCCAGTTGGTCGGACGGTTCTGGCTGACCCAGAAAATCCGCAATCTGCTCGGCAGCGGCAATCGCCTGCATACGCCCATGATAATGGGTGCCGAGTGAGCGCAGTGGCAGATAAAATTCCGGGGCCAGCAGCAGAATGAAAAAACCATGGATGAATTCCATCTGGCCGAACAACAGGCGAAAACCGATCAACACGGCAACGATAGCAATCGACACCGAGGCCAGAAATTCCAGCGCCAGCGACGACAGGAAGGCAATGCGCAACACCTTCATTGTGGACTGGCGGTAGTCCTCGGAATAAGCTTCGATGACGAGCGCCTCTCGGTGCGTGGCGTTGAACAGCTTCAAGGTCGTCAGTCCCTGAACCACATCGAGAAATCGACCGCCCAGCCGGGTCAGATGCTGCCACTGTTGCTGGTTGAGGCGCTCCGCGCCACTCCCGATCAGCACCATGAAAAACGGAATCAACGGCGCGGTGACCAGCATAACCAGGAACGAATTCCAGTCCAACGGCAGGACGACAACCAGGATTGAAAGCGGTATCCAGGCCGCCAGTGACATCGCAGGGAGGTAACGCGCGTAATAGGCCTCCAGCCCTTCCACGGCATCGGTCAATATCGTCGTTACCTCGCCGCTGCGGCCACGTGACAGATACATTGGCCCCAATTTTTCAAGCCTGGCCAGCAACTGGCGGCGCAGGTCCAGCTTGATTTGCGCGGTCGCACTGAAGGCAACTCGCTCCGACGCATACACCAATGTCACCCGCACCAGCAGCAGGGCCAGAATCGCCCACAACCAGCCCATGACATCGGCCAGGCCTCGGCCATCGATGATCACCGCGCTGGCCACCAGCGCCAGACACCAGGCCTGGGCGATGATCAGCCAGCCGCCCACGCTGCCCAGACCCACCGCCAGCCTGAGCAGCCGGCCGCTGGTTTTGGCATGGCCTTTTAAGAACCGGACGGACTGTTCGCTCATAAGAATTTTGTCTTGACCTGGTTTCGCTCCAAAAAAGCGCGGCCTGTAGCCCCGCTTTTGCACCCAGCGGGCCTTAATTGTCCTTCCTGTCGTCCTGATCATCTTCATCCAGCACCCCGGCCCCAAATTCTGACTCGTACCAAAGCGCATTGATGATACCCAGAGACAACGCCAACATGACGCCAAGAATCCACGAGAAATACCACATAATCTTGTCCTCTATGTTTGCTGAATCAATAGGCCGAGAACCGGTCTTTCATTTCGTCGACCGACAAGCGGCCCCACATCTTGCGATAGTTCCAGATCGTGTAACTCAGTACGATCGGCAGGAAAATCACGGTCGCCCAGAACATCACGGTCAGGGTCAGATGGCTGGAGCTGGCATCCCATATCGTAAAGCTGTGATCAGGATGGGTGCTCGACGGCATGATGAATGGGAACAACGAGACACCGGCGGTCATGATGACGCCAACGATGGCCAGCGAACTCGACGTGAATCCGAGTCCACCACGCCCGCTGCGCGCCATCAGAATAGCCCCGATCATGCCGGCAAAACCCAGCGCCGGGAACACCATCGTCAAGGGGTAGTTGGCATAATTCACCAGCCAGGCACCGGAGGCAATCTCGACGCTCTTGGCCAGGGGATTGGGCAAGGCATCGAGCGCGGGTTGCTCGATGATGCGGAAACCATCGATGCCCGCCACCAGCCAGACGCCGGCCAGGGCGAATGCGGCAATCGCCACCAGCCCGGAAATGCTCACCCACTTCCTGGTGCGGTCGACGATGTCACCCTCGGTACGCATGATGATCCACATACCGCCATGCATGGTCAGCAGTGAAAAGCTGAGTATGCCCGCCAGCAGGGCGAACGGGTTCAGCAAACCGAAGAAGGAACCGGTATAAAAGGGCCGCAGTAAGTCGTCCAGATGAAATGGCACGCCCTGAATCAGGTTGCCAAAGGCGATGCCGAACACCAGCGACGGAATCGCACCACCGGCGAACAGCCCCCAGTCCCAGGCATGGCGCCAGCGTGCGTCACCAAGCTTGCTGCGGTAGTCGAATCCTACCGGGCGGAAGAACAACGCGAACAGCGCCAATAACATGGCAAAATAGAAGCCGGAAAACGCCGCGGCATACACTGCGGGCCAGGCCGCGAAGATCGCGCCACCGGCGGTGATCAGCCAAACCTGGTTTCCGTCCCAGTGCGGACCCACAGTGTTGATCATCACACGCCGCTCATCATCGGTCTTGCCGACAAAAGGTAACAGGTTGCCTACACCCATATCCATGCCATCGGTGATGGCGAAACCAATCAGCAGAATGCCAACAAACAACCACCACACCATCTTCAGGATTTCGTAATCAAGTAACATTTCTCAACCTCCCTCAAACCTTTGCAGTGACCGCTGATTCGGGCGAACCGGCCTTTTCAAGATAATAACGACCGGTGCCCAGTGAGCTCGGTCCCTTGCGCGCGAAGTAAAACATCAGCCACATTTCAATCACTAGCAGGAAGGTGTAGAAAGCGATGAAACCGATCAGGCTGATGATGATGTCGTTGGCGGTCAGACTCGAGGTCGCCAGAAAGGTCGGCAATACCTCACCGATTGCCCAGGGCTGACGCCCGAATTCGGCCACGAACCAGCCGGTTTCGATGGCGATCCACGGCAACGGGATGGAAAACAGCGCGAGTTTAAGCAGCCAGCGCTTGTGCATGATCATCCTGCGGGCGTTGTAGTAAAACGCCAGCACGAAAATGATCAGCATGATGAATCCGCTGGCGACCATGATGCGGAACGACCAGAACAACGGCGCGACCTGCGGAATTGTATTCTTTGCCGCCAGCGCGATCTGCGCATCCGTGGCGTCGATGACATTCGGCGTATAGGCCTTCAAAAGCAGTCCGTAACCGAGATCCTGTTTGTGTTCCTCGAAACGCAGTTTGTTCAGTTCACTCTCGTCACCGGCACGCAGCTTTAGCAGGTACTCATAGGCCACCATGCCGTTGCGAATACGCTGCTCATTGTGCTTGATGATATCCTTCAGGCCGGTCACCTCCTCATCGAAGGAGCGGGTCGCAATGATGCCCATCAGCCACGGCAACTTAACCGCGGCATTGGTGGTTTGCTCCTCCTGATCGGGCAGCCCGAATACGGTAAAACCAGCCGGTGGCTCATGCGTCTCCCACTCCGACTCGATGGCGGCAAGCTTGACCTTTTGCACATCTCCCAACTCGTAACCGGATTCATCACCCAGCACGATAACCGACAGAATAGACGCCAGCCCGAACGCTGCAGCAATCGCGAAGGAACGTTTGGCGAAGGCAATATCACGGCCCTTGAGCAGGTAGTAGGATGAAATGCCCAGCACGAACATCGAACCGGCGACATAACCCGCTGCCACCGTGTGAATGAACTTGACCTGCGCCACCGGATTGAGGATCACCTCGGCGAAACTGGTCATCTCCATGCGCATGGTCTGGTAGTTGAATTCAGCGCCGACCGGATTCTGCATCCAGCCGTTGGCGATCAATATCCACAAAGCCGACAGGTTGGTGCCCAGCGCGGTCAGAAAGGTCACCGTCAGGTGCTGGCGTTTGGACAGGCGTTCCCAGCCCAGGAAGAACATACCGACAAAAGTCGACTCCAGGAAGAACGCCATCAGTCCCTCGATCGCCAGCGGTGCGCCGAACACGTCACCGACGTAATGTGAATAATAGGCCCAATTGGTGCCAAACTGGAATTCCATGGTCAGTCCCGTGGTCACACCCAGCGCGAAGTTGATACCAAACAGCTTGCCCCAGAACTTGGTCATGTCGCGGTAGATTTCCTTGCCGGTCATGACATAAACCGACTCCATGATCACCAGTATCCAGGTAAGTCCCAGGGTCAGTGGTACGAACAAAAAATGGTACAGCGCCGTAATGGCAAATTGCCATCGCGACAGTTCTATCATTGCCGGATCGAGCATCTTCGAGCCTCCTGTTAGCAGATTGATTTAAAAGTAGCCGGGTGCGGCGCGCGTGCCGCTGTTACAAGATTCCTTTCATCGATTGCGTGATTATTGATGGTTAATGCTGGTGCGGTTCAGGCGCGGGCAATTCCAGTCCTTTGGCCAGACGTTTGACCGCAGTCAGCGGATCGGTTTCGCTGGTTTGAACCACCTCGACACCCCGGTTCGCCATCTTGCGCACAAAGCCATCACCGCAACCGGCAGTAATCACCACATTCAGCTCATCCAGCGGATGACCCAAGCCGCGAAACTCGTGCATGGACATTTCTTTCGGTAAATCGAGCCTGCCGTCGGCTAGCGAGTTGCCCTGTTCGTCGGTTCTGAACAACAGGAAGCGCCGGGTTTTGCCCGCATGACCGGTTATGGTTCTAAAGTTTTGACTTGCTACACCGATTTTCACTTATCACCTCGCATGCTATTGGTTAAACTTACTGGCCTATGCCAACTTACGCGTGGACACGGATGCAACCCAGGATTTGACCGTTTGATTGGCCGCTTCCATCGGCGCCTCCATGAAACTCAGAATGAAACTGTGATCGGTTTCAGCGATACCGATCGAGCGGGGCCTGAGCGCCAGCATTTCGCCAAACGGTAATTTGGTGCCAAAGCAGAAAATGATATTGCGCGCGTCGAGAATATCGCTGGCAATCTCTCCCATGATCAAACCGCTGGTATGGCTGTAATGATCGAACTCGGCGATAAAACGCGCGATATCATGGTTGTCGATCAGTTGAATGAAATAGTCGACCAGTTCCTGGCAGGATTCGAAACGGGTCTCTGATTTGGCGACTTCAAGTCGATAAACCGGGTATTTGTCATTGAGTTGCATCATTTGCATCGAGTCATGCTCCGTTCAGATTGATTCAGGATTCGGGCACACAAATCGTCCCGGATTGCGCGGCGCGCAGCGTTTTGATAAACAGCATCAAAACCAGCACCGACAGCAACAGCAGCAACACAAGACCCACCTGGGAAAAAAAGGCGTTCGAGCTGATGCGGCCGAGTTCCATGCTGGCGATACTCATCGCCGCCAGGGGAAACGAATAGGCCCACCAGGACATGAAAAACGGCAGCCGTACGAAGCGCGGAAACTGGCTGAACAACAACAGCGTCAGGAACAACGCAAAGTTGTACAGCACCAGGGCGAAGGTATCGACCGAGCCGGTCAGGCTGATGTAGGACAGAAAACCCACGGCTGGCGGCGCGATCAGTATGAACAGGGTAGGCAGCAGTTTTTCGGGTAGCGGCTGATGAAAAATGATGCGATTGAAAACGATGACCAGCAACACCAGCCACAGCATCATGCCGGTGCTGAAGAAAAACCAGGCGATTTCGATGTAACCCAGCGGTACCGCAGCCAACGGCACGATGACATTACCCACGGCCGGAATGAACCAGGCCGGGTTCATATGATGAATCTCGAAGTGTTGTTGATGCAGCCAGGAATTGATTACGTGCAGGGAAATCAACAGATGCATACTGGTGCCGGCAATCCACAACACGCGGCTAATCGGCAGCGACAGGGGCAGAAAGGCCACGGCAAACAACAGCAGACTGATGGAAATAGCCGGCACGAAATTCATGCGCACGGGGTTGGCCCACTCCTGCCGCATGGCATCGCGGAAATACCAGCCCTTGGCGATGTACAAGACCAGTAACAATCCGAACACAGTCAACGACTGCACCAGCAGAGTGGCGGCAATAGCCGAGTTGACGGCATGAATCTGACCGGCCTTTTCCCAGGCCACGGTCAGACCGGCAAGCCCCATGACCATGGCGAAGAAGGTCACTGGCATATTCTGTAAGCGATTTTGCGGCTGCATGTTGAACACCAAAGTCGGATAATGGCGCCATACTAGAAAGATCACCCATCCGCGGCATTGAAAATTTTCAATCGGATTGAATTAATCTTGAATTTTTTGGGCAATCCCGACTTGTGAAAACACTACAGATAGAAAGCGCCTGGCGCGGCGGTGAACGCTGCAAGAATTGTGCGATACGCCACCTGGTGCTGTTCGCCGACCTGCAGCACGAAGATTTTGACCGCATCCATCACCCCATCGACGACATCGAGTTCACACCCGGCACCCGCCTGTACAGCCAGGGCCAGGACATGCCATTCGTTTTTACCATCCGCTCGGGGCTGGTCAAACTCGTGCAACACCTGCCCAATGGCGACCGGCGAATCGTGCGCCTGCTCAATCAGGGCGACCTGGCAGGCCTGGAAAGCATTGAAGGCCATCCCTCCGACCACGAAGCGGTGACCATGGACAACGTTCGCGTGTGCCGCATTCCGCGCTCGGTGATCGCCTCGTTGCGGCGCGACACGCCGCGCCTGCATGATTCACTGATGCGACGCTGGCAAAAGGCCCTGAGCAGCGCCAATGACTGGATTACGCAACTATCGACCGGTAATGCGCGCAGCCGCGTGGCGCGCCTGCTGCTGCTAATGGAACGCAACTCGGAGGATGACAGTTTTTTCCTGCCCACGCGCGAGGACATGGGCGCCATTCTTGGCATCACCACCGAAAGCGCCAGCAAGGTCACGGCGGAATTCACCCGCAACGGATGGTTGAAACCGCTACAACAACACCGGGCCTGGATCGACAGCAGCGAATTGCAGGCACAACTCGACTGAACGACGGCGTTATAAGCGCTCGCGCCGCATCAACACCACAATCAGCAGAATGGACGGCAGGCCCAGCGCTGCGGCGTAACAGAAGAATACGATGTAGTTACTGGCATCGACGATCATGCCGGAAAAACCGGCGACAAATTTGGCCAGCAGCAACATGATCGAACTGAACAGCGCATATTGCGTGGCCGTGTAGGCGCGGTTGGTCAGCGACGACAGATAGGCGACGAAGGTCGTGGTGGCGATACCGGCGGCCAGGTTATCCGCCCCGACCACGGCGATCAGCCACAGCAGTTGCGCCTGCACACTGGCCAGCCAGGCGAACATCAGGTTGGTGATCACCACCAGCACCGCCCCGGTCATCAGCATCCGCAAACGGCCATAGCGCATCACCAGCACACCGCCGAGCAACGCGCCCATGATGGTCACCACCGGGCCGACGGTTTTGGTTACCAGGCCGATCTCCAGCTCACTGTAACCCATGTCGATATAGAACGGGTTGGCCATGACACCGAGGGTGATATCACTGATGCGAAACACCATGATGAAACCCAGAATCACCAGCGCAAACAGACCGTGACGACCGAAGAACTCGGCGAACGGGCTGACCACCGCGCCGACAAACCAGTTTTTCACACGCCGTAATAATTCGGCCAGGGCGCGCTGTTTCTGCGTGTTATCGATGAGCGCGATTTCCAATTGCACATCGTCCGGGTGCAACGAGTGATCAGGCTCGGCGATCAGCATGACGGTCACTACGCCGACCGCCATACACCCCGCCATTATCAGGTAAGCGGTCGGCCAGTCATAAAAATGGGCCAGACTGAATGCGCCACCGCCGGCCACGATCATGCCCAGACGATAGCCCAGTTGGTAAGCCCCGGCCATGGCGGCCTGATAGTCATCATCGAGGGCCTCGATACGCCAGGCATCGATGCAGATGTCCTGCGTCGCCGAGGAAAAGGCGGTGACCACGGCAAACGCAACGAGGGCGGTCAACTGGGTCAGGGGATCGGCCAGCGCCATGTTGACCAGACCGAACACGACACCCGCCTGGGCCAGCAGCATCCAGCCGCGACGTTTACCCAGCAGCGTGGTCAGGCCCGGCAGCGGCATGCGATCGACCAGCGGCGACCACATGAATTTAAGGCCATAAGCCAGCGCCACCCAACTGACGAAACCGATGGTGGTCTTGTCCACGCCCTCGACGCGCAGCCAGGCCGACAGGGTGCCAAACACCAGCAGCAAGGGCAGCCCGGCGGAAAAACCCAGGAACAACATGGCGATCACCCTGGGGTGGCGATACACCAGCCACGATTCTGCCCAGCCGTGGCGAAAGCGCTCAAACATCCACGTCGAACTCGTAATCCATGATCAGGGGGGCGTGATCGGAGAAACGCTCGTCCTTGTATATCGACGCGGTTCTGGCGGCCGGTTTCAAGGCCGGTGTCACCACCTGGTAATCGATGCGCCAGCCCACGTTCTTGTCCCAGGCCTGACCGCGATTCGACCACCAGGTATATTGCTCCTCGCGCGGATCGACCACACGAAAGGCATCGACGAAACCAATGCGATCGAACAGGTCGCTCATCCACTCACGCTCATGCGGCAGAAAACCCGAATTCTTCTGGTTCGAGCGCCAGTTTTTCAAATCGATTTCCTTGTGCGCGATATTCCAGTCGCCGCAGATCACGAACTGGCGGCGCTTGCGCTTCAAAGCCTGCAGATGAATCCTGAAGCTTTGCATGAAGCGCTCCTTCGATTCCTGGCGATGCTCACCGGATGAACCAGACGGCGCATACAGGGACACGAAGGAGATGTTACGGTAACGAAATTCGAGGTAGCGCCCCTCGTTATCGAATTCGCTGTCGCCAAAACCGCGAATGATTTCCAGCGGTTTATGCCGGCTGTAGATGGCGGTGCCGCTATAACCCTTCTTCAGCGCATCGCAGTAGGCCACGTGATAACCCGCTGGATGAAATACCGGATCATCAAGCTGATCGGCCTGGGCCTTGGTTTCCTGAATGCATACAACATCGGCCTGCTGTGCAGGCAGCCAGTCGAAAAAGCCCTTGCGCGCCGCCGCGCGAATGCCGTTGGTATTGACGGAGATGATTTTCATGGGAAAAACGGGGAAACGAACGAATTCCTGATTCAATCGGTTATCATACACGACTCCGCAGACACAGGTGACCCATGCAAGAATTCCAGCAACGCTTTCTCGATTACTGCATACAGCGCGGCGTTTTGCGCTTCGGTGAATTCACCCTCAAATCAGGCCGCATCAGCCCGTATTTCTTCAACGCCGGGCTGTTCAATACCGGCGCCGACCTGGCCGCGCTGGGGCGATTCTACGCCGAGGCGATCCGACATGCCGGCATTGCCTTCGACCTGCTGTTCGGCCCGGCCTACAAGGGCATACCGCTGGCCGCCATCACCGCCGCCAGCCTGTATCAGCATTTCAACATCGACAAGCCTTACGCCTTTGACCGCAAGGAAAAGAAGGATCACGGCGAAGGCGGCCAGATCGTGGGCGCCGAACTCAGGGGTGATATCCTGATCATCGACGATGTCATAACCGCCGGCACCGCGATTCGCCAGAGCATGCAACTCATCGAGTCGCTGGGCGCACGCACCTGCGCCGTGACCATCGCTCTCGACCGCCAGGAAAAAGGCCAGGGTGACAGGTCCGCCATCGAGGAGCTCAAGCAGGAAGGCATCGAGGTCGTACCCATCATTCAGCTCGAACATATCATGAGCTACCTGCAGCAGCAGGGCGATGCGAGTCAGCTCAAGGCCGTCGAGGCCTATCGCCAGCGCTACGGAATTTAGCCTGATCGAGCGGGGAACCCGAACGCGCTGCGGCGGGTCTGATCACACATGAAACCCTTATTCGCTTTAATATTGACGCTGTGGCTGCCAGCGACGCTGGGTGACAACCCGATCATCGTCGAAAGCGGCCCCCACCAGAAGGCCGTGGTCGAGTTGTATACTTCCGAAGGTTGCAGCAGTTGCCCTCCGGCCGAACGCTGGCTCAAGGAACTAGCCGACATGCCGCTTGAGGATGTCGATGTCATGCCGCTAGCCTTTCATGTCGACTACTGGGATTACATTGGCTGGAAAGACGAATTCGCCAGCCCCAGCTTCACCCAGCGCCAATATGAACTGGCGGAAAAAAACGATCAGGCCAGCGTCTACACGCCGGCGTTCTTTGTCGATGGCGAAGAAACCCGCGGTGTGTTTCGCATCCTGCAATCCGTTCGCAAGGCCAATGCAACGCCCGCACCGGTCAAGCTGCGCATGCAGATCAAGCAGGATAGCGACCGCCTGCAGGTCGCTTTGCAAAATCAGTTCGAGGCCGACAGCGGCTTCAGCGTCCGTTTCGTGGTATTCGAGAACGATCTGGCCAACATGATCAAACGCGGTGAAAATCGCGGCAAATTTCTCCAGCATCAACGCGTGGTGCGCTATCTCAGTGAAGCGCAGACATTGCATGCTGAGAATCACCACGCCATTGACATCGCCCCTGCCTGGAACAGGGACAGCCTCGGGGTTGGCGTACTGGTTACGCGCCAGGCCGACCGTCGCCCGGTGCAAAGCCTGTTCGCGTTACTCAAACCGCACAGCGACAACACGCAATAAAGATCGTTCCCCGACCGTGTAGCCTAGATGTCAACGTGGTGGCATAATCAGAATGCAACTGGAAAACAGACCATTCATACCGACACGGATGCATTCAACATAGCCAATTTAATCGCAGAGATGTACCAGCGCTTACCACTCAGCTTTTTCAATCTCGCACCCGCTGCGGTGATGACGGCAGCGTTGGTACTGGCGTTACTCAGCCCACCGGCAACGGCACAACAGCTGTACAAATGGGTCGAAGAGGATGGCACCATCCGTTATAGCGACCGTCTGCCGCCCGACCAGCGCAAGAAAGGTCACCAGACGTTATCCACGCAAGGGCGGATACTGGAAACCACGGAGGCCGCGACACCGCCCGAAGAATTGAAACGGCGGCGCGCGGAACAAAAACGTCTGGAAGAGGAAGCGCGCAAAAAAGCCGAGCAGGAAGCGGCGATCCAGGCTGAAAAAGACCATCACGACCGCGTTTTACTGATGACCTTCAGCAACGAAAACGAGATCATCGAGGTGGAAAAGGAACGTGTCGCGGTCATCAACTCGGTCATCAACCTGTTACGCAAAAACAGCGCCCAGGAGCAGCAAAAACTCGAGCAGCTCGAACAGCGCGCGCAACGTGATTATATCGATCAGGACAAGGCCGTACCCGGTGGCCTGGCGCAGAACATCGAGTACTTCGCTGAAAAAATCCGTGGCATCGAACACCAGCTCGAACTGAAACAGGCCGAAAAAGAACGCCTGAAAAAGCAATACGCCGAAGACCTGATCCGCTATCGCGAATTGACCAAAACCGACGAGACCAACTGATCAACCACGAATCAGGGTGCCAACGCCCTTGTTGGTCAACAGCTCCAGCAACACCGAATGTTTGACCCGGCCATCGATGATATGGCTGGTCTTGACCCCGGACTTCACCGCGTCCAGCGCACAATCGACCTTGGGCAGCATGCCACCATGAATCACGCCTTCCTGAATCAGCCGGTCTGTGGTTTTGGCGTCGAGCCCGGTCAGTAGCTTGCCTTCCTGATCGAGTACACCCGGGGTGTTGGTCAGCAGTAACAATTTTTCCGCACCCAGAACCGCCGCCAGCTTACCGGCCACGATGTCCGCATTGATATTGTAGGACGCGCCATCCTTGCCCACGCCAATGGGCGCGATCACCGGAATGAAGTTGTCGTCATCCAGCATCCTGACGACCGACGGATCGATGGTTTCGACCTCTCCCACGTGCCCCAGATCGATGATCTCCGAGGTTTGCTGGGTGCGGCTCACCAGTTCAAGCCGCCGCGCATTGATCAGCCCGCCATCCTTGCCCGTCAGGCCCACCGCGCGCCCACCGTGGGTATTGATCAGAGATACGATCTCCTTGTTGACCAGACCTCCGAGGACCATCAGCACGATGTCCATGGTCTCACGATCGGTGACACGCATGCCCTCGATAAACTTGCTTTCCTTGCCAACGCGCTTGAGCAGTTCGCCGATCTGCGGCCCGCCACCATGCACGATAACGGGGTTCACACCGACCTGTTTCAACAGAACTATGTCCTGGGCGAAGCTGTTCTTGAGATCTTCATCGACCATGGCGTTACCGCCGTACTTGATCACCACGGTCTTGTTGTCCAGCAACTGGATGTAGGGAAGCGCCTCGATGAGGATCTCGGCGGTATTGTTGTGTGTACTCATGTCAGATCTCTGTTCAACTAGTGCCGTTGTAGCGGCGCGCGATTATAGCAACAAGTTGCTGCGCGATAATGGTTTTCGTCTGGTGCGGTAACTGCTCGCTACCGCCCGGCCAGAATACAGTCATGGCGTTGAAGTCGGCATCGAAACCGCTGCCTTCCTGGTCAACCCGGTTGGCCGCGATCATATCGAGATTCTTGCGCCTGAGCTTGTCCTGGGCGTATTCGTCAAGATTATCGGTTTCAGCCGCGAAACCCACGCAGAAGGGTTTGTTCTCCAGCGCCGCCACACTGGCCAGAATATCCGGATTTGGCGTGAGCGCGAGGCTGTTCAATTTAGATGACTGTTTGATTTTTTGCACCGCCGCATCGGCAACCCGGAAATCGGCCACCGCCGCGCTGGCAATGAAGATATCCTGGCCCGCGATATGGCCCATCACCTGCTCGTACATGTCCAGCGCACTCTGGCACGATAAAAGGTCAACCGGCTGCGGGGGCGCCAGGTTTACGGGGCCACTGACCAGGGTGACGCTGGCGCCCTGTTCGAGCGCCTCGCGCGCCAGCGCATAACCCATCTTGCCCGAGCTGCGATTGGAGATGTAACGCACCGGGTCGATAGGCTCACGCGTCGGCCCCGCCGTGATCATCACCCGTTTACCTGCAAGCAGGCCGGGGCGGTACAAGGCCAGCACATTGTCAAGCAACAACTGCGGCTCCAGCATACGTCCGGGACCGACCTCGCCACAGGCCTGCTCGCCCTCGTCCGGCCCCCAGATGCGCAGCCCGCGCTCCTGCAGTCGCTGAATATTGTGCCGCGTGGCGGCGTTTTGATACATCTGCTGATTCATGGCCGGGGCCACCGCAATGGGCGCCCTGGTGGCCAGAGCAATCGTCGTCAACAGGTTATCCGCATAACCATCGGCCAGCTTGGCCAGGGTGTTGGCCGATGCGGGGGCGATCAACAACAGGTCGGCCCAGCGCGCCAGGTCGATGTGATCCATGGCGTTGTCCGCCTCGGTTTCAAACAATTCACTCAACACCGGTTGGCCGGTCAGGGCCTGGAAGGTCAGCGGGCGGATAAACTCGGTGGCAGCGGCAGACATCACCACGCGCACGCGCGCGCCGCGTTTGCCTAACAGACGACACAGCTCGGCTGCCTTGTAGGCCGCAATGCCGCCGGTCACGCCGAGCAGGATATTTTTATTGAGTAAATCGCTCATATCCTTTATTTTAACCGCAGCCAAGGAAACTCACCACAACGGACTGATCATGCCCATTACCGACTGGCCGAGCGCCGAACGACCTCGCGAAAAACTTCTGGCCAGAGGCCCAAACAGCCTGTCCGATTCCGAACTGCTTGCCATCTTCCTGCGCACCGGCATCCAGGGCAAATCCGCCGTGGACCTGGCGCGCGAACTTCTCAATGACTTTGGCTCTTTACGCGCCCTGCTGACCTGTAGCCGCCAGGATTTCTGTGCGCGCAAGGGACTCGGCAACGCCAAGTATGCGCAACTGCAGGCGGTTCTGGAAATGGCGCGCCGCCATCTGGGTGAAGAACTCAAGCGCAAACATGCGTTGAGCAGCCCGGCAGACACGCGCCGCTACCTGCAAGCGCTGATGCGCGATTTCGAACACGAGGTGTTCGGCTGCGTAATGCTCGACAACAAACACCGCGTGATCACCTTTCGCGCGCTGTTCAACGGCAGCATCAGCAGCGCCAGCGTATATCCACGCGAGGTCGTCAAACAGGCGCTGGCGGATAATGCCGCCGCCGTCATCCTGGCGCATAATCACCCATCGGGAATCGCCGAACCCAGCCAGTCGGATATTCACATCACGCGCCGCCTGGTAGAAGCGCTGGAGCTGGTGGATATACGCGTGCTCGACCATTTCATCATCGGCGATGAGGTCGTGTGTTTTTCCGAGCGGGGATTGATTTGAACCGCTAAAGCCGCACAATGCGCTCCAGCACAGCCGATAAATCAGCGGAGGTAGACATGTTAACCCAGACACAGATCGATGAAGCGCTGGCAAAACTGAACAAACTGACCGACTCGCCCTGGACGCAGGTCGATACAAGCCTGCACAAACAATTTCGCTTCAGCGACTTTTCAGCCGCGTTCGGATTTATGGCGAGGGTGGCCTTGCTGGCCGAGAAAGCCAACCATCATCCGGACTGGAGCAACGTCTACAATCGGGTCAATATCACCCTGACAACCCATGAGGCAGGCGGATTAACACACAAGGATTTCGATCTCGCCAACGCCATCGAACAGCTATCCTGAAGCGATCGCTAACGATTCGTTTCAGGAGCTGCAGGACAACATCGAACAACCTGCGCGATGCCTGGCCCATTCCGGCCGCCGTTGTGTATATACCGATTTGTCTGGCTGCCCGGCATAAGGATCACGGTAGACATCCAGCAGTTCATGCAACATTGACAGATCGCCCTGCTCGGCCTTGTCTATGGCCTGTTGCGCGATATAGTTGCGGAATACAAATTTCGGATTGGTTCGATTCATGATCGCAACCCGTTCGCTCTCACCCAGCGCATGTTTTTGCATCAGGGCATGATACTCACCCAGCCAGTCGATCAGCCCTTGCAGGTAGGCCGCATCGATCTGCTCATCGCGATACCAGGCCGGCGCGAAATGTGTTTTCAGGAATTGCTCGTTTACATCCGTTACTGCCGGGTGCAAATCCAGCGTCGACAGGCAGCGATAGAACAGGGTCATATCGGTTTCAGCCGCCATCAGCCGCGCAATCAGCCCACGTGACAGTTTATCGGTATCATCGTTAGCCTCATCGAACCCCAGCTTGGCGGCCATCATGCGGCGTGTCTCACGTTCGTAAACATCTGAATAATATTGCAGCGCGTCTTCCAGCGGACGCGGGTCTTCGATCAAGGGAAACAGGGCTTCCGCCAGTTGCATCAGGTTCCACTGCGCGATCATCGGTTGCTGGCCAAAGCGGTACCGGCGACCGTTGGCATCCGTGGTGTTCGGCGTCCAGTCAGGATCGAAATCCTCCAGCCAACCATAGGGGCCATAGTCAATCGTCAGCCCCAGTATCGACATGTTGTCGGTATTCATCACGCCATGTACGAAACCCACGCGCATCCAGTGCGCGATCATCACCGCGGTCAGCCGACAGACCTCGCGAAACCATTCGACATAAACTTCACGCTGCGGTCGGCCCAGCTGGGAAAAATAATTTTCAATGGTGAAATCCGCCAGCCTGCGCAGGTTTTCCAGATCACCCTGCGCGGTTAGTATCTGGAAATTGCCAAAACGCAGGAAGCTGGGCGCTACCCGGCACACGATGGCGCCCGGCTCATATCGCGGGTGTCCATCATAAAACATGTCGCGCACCACCGATTCGCCGGTTGTCATCAGGCTCAAGGCCCGCGTCGTGGGCACACCGAGGTGGAACATCGCCTCGCTGCACACAAACTCGCGCAGGCTCGAGCGCAACACCGCCAGCCCGTCCGCACGCCGCGAGTAAGGCGTCATGCCACTGCCTTTCAACTGCAATGACCACAGCTCATCGCGGTCGTTCCTGATATCGCCCAGAATGATCGCGCGCCCATCGCCCAACTGCCCGGCCCAGTGACCAAACTGATGACCGCCATAACACATGGCGTGCGGACGCATGCCCGGCAACATCTGGTTGCCGCTGAACAGCTGCACAAAGTCCCGCTGTTCGAACGCATCACTATCCAGGCCGAGCGTTTCCAGCATCTCGCGTGAATGCGCTAACAGACGCGGCTGTGACACCGGGGTTGGATTAACGAAGGAATAACAGGCATTGCGTACCTGGCGGACACGCGGGCCGCTCTGGGCATCCGCCGGCAGGGAGTCGATAAAGCGATGATCGAGCTTGAGTTGTTGCAGATGCATGGCGCCACTATACCGGCGCGGACGGTTGCGGTCTCAACAGCCTTGATGGGGTTTTAATGCGGGCGCCAAGGCGGTTAAAGGTTACCTCATGGCTGGGTGAGGCAGATCTCCAGCCCTTTGTGGTAATACTCGCAGGCCTTTTCAGGCTCATCGAGTTCGGCGCGCTTGAGCAGATTGGCCAGCTCAAGGCAATTCTCGGGGGTCGCACGGCTGCCCACGCTGGCCTCGAGGTAGCTTTGCGCCTTGCCCCACAGCTTGAGACGAATACAGATGCGCCCCAATGCCAGCAGCAACACATCACTGCCGCCATACTCCTTGAGCCAGCCCTCGGCTGTCGCCAGCTGGGCGCTGGCGTCCTTGACCTTGAGCCGACCATAGTATTCGACGAGCCGGGTATCCCAGTGCTGATTGATCGATTTGACCACGATACGCGCCACGGCCTCGCTGTCCTGCTGATGACGGCTCACCAGGTCGATGTAATGCAGAATCAGATCGGCATTGGTCTGATAGGCCTTGGGCAGCTTGTTCCAGGCAGCGCCCAGGGCGCTGTCGCCATCCTGCAGGGCGGCCTCATCCAGACAGCCGTTGAAGGCCCGGGTCTCATACTGCTGCAGGCGTTTGTCATCGAACAGCTTTTTACGCCGCACCTCGGGTAACAGCTCGCACAGGCCGGACCATTCTTCGATCATGAAATATACCTTCGCCAGCAGCTTCAACACGTAGTCGTGTTTGGGCGCGACACTGCGCAGGTGACTCAAGGTCGCCAGGGCGCGCTCGGTCTGGTTGGATGCCAGTTGCAGCTCGGCCTGGGTAACGCCGATGGCGACCTCAGCCTCGGGCTTGGCGTCGTGAGCGTTTTTAAGATAATTATCGCGCTGGTCGAACTTACCCAGTTGCTGTGCGGCACGCGCAGCGGCCAGGTAGTTGAGCAGGGGGTTCTCGGAATAATCGATGAGTTTCATCAGGTTGTTCTCGGCCTGTTCGAATCGGCCCTCGGCCAGATCGATCAGGCCCTGGCTGAGCAGGCGACGGCTTTTGTCGACACGGCGATTATGCGCCTGTTTTTTCAGGCTGCGCGGCAGGCGGTAGATGGCCAGCAGGATGCGCAGCGCCAATTGAATCAATAAACCGATCACCGCCACCGCAATGATGCCAAAGGCGAGACTGGTTTCGAGCGAAAATTCTCCGTAACGGATCAGCACGAAACCCGGATCATCCTTGACAAACAGCACGGCCAGCAGAACCGCAATGACCAGCACCAGCATTCCGATAATGAACTTAACCATTGTTGATTACCTCCCCGGCGTCGCCCTGCGGCTGTGATTCGCGTTTTTTGACGATCTCCCGCAACAGGCGCAGCGAACCACTGATATCGGGCAGATCCGGACTGATCGAGGTCTTGCTCAATTCGCTTAGCGAACCGTAGAAATCCGCATTGGCGGCATTTTCCAGATCGTAGTATTGCTTGAACAGGTCAACGCTGTCCTGCATCAGGCGACCGAACTGGTGCGCATCACGATCGAGCAGGGCCCAGCGCGCCAGCTTCAGATTGTCTTCCAGCATGCTGGTGACATCGACGATATCGGCGGCAGGCTGTTCGGCCACGCGCGAACTGCGATTGACGCTGACCAGCGATTTCACGAATGCACTGACGCGATCCTGCAGTGGCAATTGCTCGGTCGGCGCCTCGACCGCCGCCACGGGAGCCTTGGCCTCGGTGTCGGCCGCCTTGGCCTGGTAGCCCGGTTTGAGATGCAGAATCTGCCGCGACAGGCGCGATAACATCAGGGTCATACCCACCAGATCGGGCCGCTTGCGCGTCTTGAGGCGGGCGATTTCATCGTTGATCTGTACCCGCACACTCAACAGGCCGGGGTCGGCCAGCTCCGCGATGAGGCTACTCGCTGCATTCAGGGTTTTGGCGGCGCCTTCGAAGTCGTGTTCCAGAATCAGCTTATGCTGGGCTATCGACATCAGGTATTCGACCTCGGACAACTTCCAGCCATTTTCATCACGGCCGTAAAGTTCGAATAGTTTTTCGGTCGACTCCAGCAGCGCCTGCTGGCGCTGCTCCAGCGTGGCCAGACGGCCTTCACTTTGACCTGTGGCCTGACGCAGCGGCGCGATGCCGCCTTCCAGCTCAGCGCGCGTGGCGCGCTGATCGATCTGCGAGCCCAGGCTCTGAAAGCGCTCATCCAGCGCCTGTCGGTAGGTTTCGAACTCCTGCCAGCCAAGGTATGCGCCCGTTCCGATCAGGCCAACGATGACCACGAACAGCAGCACCAAGGGCCGCAATGACGGTTTTTTTGCTCCGCCAGATGCGGCGTCGGCTTCGTCAGCGTTTGCGGAATCGGTCGCGCGATCGGGATTTTCAAGTTGTTTCATTGGTGATTTTTGACCTGGTTATGCCGCCATTCCTGCAACGCACCGAGTATGCCCTCATCACTGGCGTTGTGGGCGATTATGATTCCGGCATTATGTCGCAGATCACGGGCTGTTTCACCCATTCTTTCGCTGATCAACAACCAGTCGATGCGGCGCATTTGCTCTGCCTGGCTGGCGTTCAACAACTCGAAACAGTTGTGCAGGCCCTCGGAGCTGGTAAAAACCGCGATGCGCGGAAAACCCGCTTCACACAGGTCATCAAACTCATGCGCGCCGATCGCGGGCAGGATGCGCCGGTACACCTCGACATGCTCCACCGCCGCACCGCGTTGCACCAGGGTATCGCCGAGCAGCGTACGCCCTTCCTGGCCGCGAAAGATGATCACCCGCTTGCCCGCAACCTGCTGCAACACCGACGAGGCCAGCAGACCTTCTGAATTGAAACTATCGGCGGGAATAATTTGGGTATCGACACCGAACTCGCGCAAGGCCTTGAGGGTCCCCTTGCCGATCACGCCCATCTGTAACGACGTCGGCAAATCGCTGGCAGACAGGTATTTGAAGGCAAAATCAACCGCGTTGCGACTGACGAACAGGGCGATATCGAAAGCGTGAATGTGCTGCTTCAAAGCACGCAAGAACGGGCTTTCATCAGCCGCCGCAATGGCAATGGTGGGAAAATTGAGGGCTCGAAAGCCTGCGTCGCGCAATAACCCGGCCAGCGGCGCGTTCTGGTGAGCCGGGCGTGTGACCAGAACCGGGATGACAGGCTCGGCAGATTCAGTCATGCAGGCGCGCGAGTATGTCTCCGGCGCCCTGGGCGAGCAGATCCTGCGCCAGCTTGATGCCCAGCGAGACCGGGTCATCTGCCGGACCGCGCATTTCGGCGCGCAGCACCCGGCTGCCATCCGGTTCGCCGACCAGTCCGCGCAGGTAAATCTGGTCGCCTTCAAGCAATGCATAACCGGCGATCGGCACCTGACAACCGCCCTGCAGGGTTTCGTTCATGGCGCGCTCGGCCAGCACGCGACGCGTGGTGCTGTCATCTGACAGTGGCGCGAGCAAATTCTTGACCACCTCATCATCACTGCGCGTCTCGATGCCGATAGCGCCCTGACCGATGGCCGGCAGACTGATCTCGGCCGACAGCGTCGCGCGAATGCGCTGTTCGAAACCCAGCCGTTTGAGACCGGCAGCGGCCAGGATGATCGCATCGTATTCACCATCGTCGAGCTTCTTTAGCCGTGTATTAACGTTACCGCGCAACCAGTTGATGGTGAGATTGGGATATTTTTCGTTGATCTGGGTCTGGCGGCGCAGGCTTGAGGTCCCCAGGATCGCGCCATCGGGCATCTCGGCGAGGCTGGCAAACTTGTTGGAGACAAAGGCATCGTGCGGGTCTTCGCGCTCCATGATCAACGCCAGCTCAAGCCCGTCGGGGAATTCCACCGGTACGTCCTTCATGGAATGCACGGCGATATCGGCATCACCGGCCAGCAAGCCGGCTTCAAGCTCCTTGACGAACAGGCCTTTGCCGCCGACCTTGGCCAGCGGCGCATCAAGAATCTTGTCGCCTCTGGTTTTCATGCTGACAAGCTGCACGTCAAGGTCGGGGTACAGGGCCTTCAGGCGACGGCTGACTTCCTCGGCTTGCCACAGGGCGAGTGGACTGCTGCGGGTGGCAATCCTCAGGGTGTTTAATGTTGTTTTCATGGGCGCGCATTATAGGCCACGCGCCATGCTTCGTGAACAGATAAAGTGACTGAATCAGAGGCTCTTGAGGACCTTGCGCACGCCGGGCAAATGACGACGACTGACCTCCAGGGCGTCATCGATTCCGCTGAACAGTACCTGATGACTGCCGCCACTGGTCTTCATCCCGGCGATACGGTCGAGACGCACCAGCGCGTTGCGATGGATACGGTAGAAACTGCCGGCGAATTCCTGCTCCAGCGCCTTCAAAGGCTCTTCGATCAACACCTCGCCGCTGGTATGACGCACCGTGACGTACTTTTGCTCGGCCTGGAAATAATAGATATCGGTCAGCTCGATGAGCACCAGATTGCCTCGTACCCTGGCACAGATATGCTTGCGCGCATCCTGCGAATCAATCACCTCGATCTGTTCCTGTATTTGCAAGCGGTTGAGACGTGACGAAGCCTCGATCGCGGCCTGCAGGCGATCGACCTTGACCGGTTTTAACAGGTAATCCATGGCATGGGTCTCGAACGCTTCAAGTGCGTGATCGGAGAACGCGGTGGTGAAAATAATGGCAGGGGGATTGTGTTGCCGGGAAATCAGGCGCGCCGCCTCCAGCCCATCCATGCCCGGCATACGAATATCCATCAGGATCAGATCCGGCTGATGCTGATTGTTCAGGTCCACGGCCTCCTGGCCATTACGCGCCTCGCCCACGACCTCGCAATGCGGCATAGGGGTCAGCAACCGCTTGAGTCGCTCACGCGCCGGTCTCTCGTCATCTACAATGAGTATCTTCATGATGTCTCTGCTGTCATTCGCCGCAAAATCTCGAAACCGAGCCCATTTTTTTTGTGCGAAAACCAGACCCGATCGGCAGGCTACCGCGCTTTCAGACGAACGGTAGCTTTATAACTACCCTATATAGATCATTTTCACAAACATGTTCGATTTTTGCCCGCCCCCCAAAGGCGAGCAACAAGCGCTCGGAGATATTCGCTATCGCCATGCGATTGCCCTGCCGGTGGGAATGCTGCCCCACCTCGAACAACGGGTTGGTGATCTCGATGCCCACGCCCTCGTCGACATAGATCCTGATACTGACCTCACCCCCATCCGGCGCGGGCTCGATACCATGGTAAATCGCGTTTTCAACCAGCGGCTGCAGCGTCAGTGCCGGCAACATCAGCTGGGTGGCGTTTTCGTCTATATCCCAGCGCACGCGCAGGCGCTCGTCGAGGCGCAACTGCTCCAGCTCGATATAGTCCCTGGTCAGCTCGATCTCGCGCTGCAAGGTCACGCTGACATCGGCCTTGAGGCTGGCGCGAAACAGATCCGCGAGGTTTTCGATAGCGCGTTCAGCGCGTTCGGGTTCGTCGTAAGTCAGGCTGGCGATGGTATTCAAGCTATTGAATAAAAAATGGGGGCGGATTCGCGCCTGCAGGGCCTGCAGGCGCGAACGTGACTCCATCAGAATCATCTGTTGCGCCCGGTGCTGAACATAAAAATACCGCAGGGCCAGGCCCAGCAGGATCAGAGCAATGGCCTCGTGGCGCAGCAATGTCCATACCATCGAATCAAACACAAAACCTTTCACTGGCGTCAGATCATTCAAGTAAAAAGCACCAACCACCACCAGGGCCGTGATCACCGCCAACACCAGCAGGCTGGCAAGCGTGGTGACCAAAGCACTGATATTCAGAACCCGAAAGCGGCGCAACAGGCACAACACCGCCGCGCTCGACAGACCGATCCACTGCACGTACAGGGACACCAGTGCGACATGATTGAACAGGGGCATATTCGACGGCATATCGCCCAGCACCAGCACGATAGCGACCAGCTCGAGAATGAGGATCAGGCGCAGATTGGCCTCGGCATGGCAAAAATCCGGCAGATAGCAATCGTTTTTCACAGCGGCGTCCTCTGGTGTTGTAGTTATTGTCATAAACGTCTTGCTTTTCCCGGTGCGACAATGCAAGCATAGCCGAATTTTAACGCCTTTCGGAAACCGGAAAATGTCAACAAAATCTGATTCCCGCATGTGGGGCGGCCGCTTTCAGGAGCAAACGGACGCCTTTGTTGAAGCCTTTACCGCGTCGGTCGAGTTCGACCAGCGCCTCGCCCTCGTCGATATCCAGGGCTCGCTCGCACATGCCAAAATGCTCCAGCGCATCGGCGTGCTGAGCGAAGATGAACTGCAATCCATCGACAACGGCCTGGCGAAGATTCGCGCTGAAATCGAACGTGGCGAATTCAAATGGTCGGTCAAGCTTGAAGACGTGCACATGAACGTCGAGTCGCGCCTGACCCAACTCATCGGCGACGCCGGTAAAAAGCTGCACACCGGGCGTTCGCGCAACGACCAGGTCGCTACCGACATTCGGCTGTACCTGCGCGAGCAGATCGGCCTGTGCCGGCAACTGATTCGAGATTTTCAGCACGGCCTGCTGGACCTGGCCGAACAACACGCCGACACCATCATGCCCGGCTTTACCCACCTGCAGGTGGCGCAACCGATCACCTTTGGCCACCACATGCTGGCCTGGTTCGAGATGCTGGAACGCGATCATTCGCGCCTGGGCGACTGTAACAAGCGGCTCAACGTCATGCCGCTGGGCTCGGCCGCGCTGGCCGGCACCTCCTACCCGCTGGATCGCGACTACAGCGCCGAACTGCTGCATTTCGATGCGCCGTCGCGCAACTCGCTGGATGCCGTCAGCGATCGCGATTTCGCCATCGAATTCTGCGCCGCCGCCGCGCTGTGCATGACCCACCTGTCACGCATGGCCGAGGAAATGGTGTTATGGTCATCGGCACAATTCAATTTTATCAGCCTGCCTGATCGCTACTGCACCGGCTCATCGATCATGCCACAGAAGAAAAACCCCGACGTGCCGGAACTGGTTCGCGGCAAGACCGGCCGGGTCAACGGCCACCTGGTCAGCCTGCTGACACTNATGAAATCACAGCCGCTGGCCTACAACAAGGACAANCAGGAAGACAAGGANCCCCTGTTCGACACCCTCGACACCCTGATGGGCAGCCTGCGCGCNTTTGCCGACATGGCGCCCAACATGAAGCCCAACAAACAGGCCATGTACGACTCCGCCAAAAAAGGCTTCGCCACCGCCACCGACCTGGCCGACTACCTGGTCAAGCGCGGCCTGCCGTTTCGCGATGCGCACGAGGTCGTGGGCTCCGCCGTGGCCTTCGCCATCGACCAGGGCCGCGACCTGTCCGAACTGAGCCTTGACGAGATGCAGCGCTTCGATGCACGCATCGAGAGCGACGTATTCGACGTATTGACGCTGGAAGGCTCGGTCAACGCGCGCAACATCACCGGCGGCACCGCCCCGGCGCAGGTACGCCGTCAGGTAACGGCCTGCCGCCAATTGATATCCGGCTAAACAACCCCAACTACAAGACTCCGCCCCGGGCCGCTCGCCCGGGGCGGCTGCACTCATTCGAACACCAGAGGACAACCACATGACACACGCGCTGTATCAGCCCTATACGCTGGGCGACCTTCAACTGCAAAATCGCATGGTGATGGCCCCCATGACGCGCAACCGCGCAGGCGCGGGCAATGCGCCAGGCGAACTGAATGCCGAATACTACGCCCAACGCGCGGGCGCCGGCCTGATCATCACCGAGGCCTCGCAGATCTCCGACGATGGCATCGGCTACCCCGCCACACCGGGCATACACAGTGACGAGCAGGTCGACGGCTGGCGCAAGGTCACCGACGCGGTGCATACACAGGGCGGCAAGATCTTCATCCAGCTCTGGTACTGCGGCCGCATCTCGCACCCCGATCTGCTCAACGGTAAAACACCCGTCGCCCCCTCCGCCATACGACCCGAGGGCGACGCATTCACCATGACCGGCCTGCAACCCTTCGTCGCCCCGCGCGCGCTCGAAATCGACGAGATCCAGGACATCGTCGCGCAATACGCACACGCCGCCCGGCAGGCCAGGGCCGCCGGTTTCGACGGCATCGAGGTGCACGCCGCCAATGGCTACCTGCTTGACCAGTTCCTGCGCGATGGCAGTAACAAACGTACGGACGAATACGGCGGTAACGCGGAAAACCGCATGCGCCTGCTCAACCAGGTACTCGACGCGGTACTCGCCGTGTGGCCATCCAGTCGCGTCGGCATTCGCCTGTCCCCCGAAAATGCCTTCAACAGCATGTCCGATTCCGACCCCGCTGCCCATTTCGCCTGGTTCATCGAACAACTGAACCAACGCAAGCTGGCCTACCTGCACATACTGGAAGGCGACATGATGGGTCAGGAAAGAAAGGTCGACTACCGGGTACTGCGCGACCGCTTCAATGGACCCTACATCGCCAACCAGGGCTACACGCGCGACAGCGCACAGAACTCAATCGACAAGGGCGACAGCGACCTGGTCGCATTTGGCGTACCCTTCCTGGCCAATCCCGATCTGGTCGAGCGCTTCCAGAAGGACGCGACGCTCAACGACCCGGACATGGGCAGCTTCTATGGAGGCGACGCCAAGGGGTATACCGATTACCCACGCCTGGCGCCATAACAAACAGCCCCCGACAGGTCTTGACATCAGGGGGACGAAAAGCGAGAATTCGCCCCCTTCAAAAAATGACACATGGCTACGTAGCTCAGCTGGTTAGAGCACATCACTCATAATGATGGGGTCCCCTGTTCAAATCAGGGCGTAGCCACCATTTTTCCCCTTCAAAATCAGCAATTTAGACCACCTCTCGAAAGAGCCAGATTCGCAAATTTTTGCCTGTGACAAATCTGTGACAGA
>JGI10211J34971_10000477_pt1 | contig 32589 bp, 47 predicted proteins | sample Etolagsediment_FD_34971 | JGI IMG/M metagenome (IMG submission 34971)
TCACCCCCGCCGCCCTCTCCCTCGTCGCCCGCCACGTCGCGGCGCTGGAGGTGCTCCGTGACTGACCCCTCCCCCTACCTCCCCGCCGACGCGCTGCCGGGTGCGCTCGGTCCCGTCCCGCTCCGGTGCGAGTACGAGATCGACGGCGAGTGGTACTCCGGCATCTGGGCCGAGCCCGACGTGCTGACCGAACTGGGCGACCTGCTCACGCTCCGAGACAGCCAGATCCGCCTCGACCTCCGCCGCCCCGAGGTGCGCGACCGCGTAGCCCGCCGCGTGGCCGAGCTGCTGGAGGTTCCGGTGGGGGCGACGGCTCCGGGGTGGCGACGTGGCGGCGCTCGTGAGTGGCGCCTGACCGGAGTCGCCCCCGGTGGGCAGGTGACCGGTCTCGCGCGCATCGAGGACACCGAGCGGCGCTTCCACCCGGACAAGCCAGGCGAGTGGGTCGAGAAGCGTCACCCGGGGTTGTACATGCAGATCCCGAGCCTGGACGCGATCCCGCTGCACGACCCGGATTCGGACGCCCTCGCCCTGGCCGCCGTCGCCCGCTGGCTCGGAGACGAGATCAGGGCCGGGCGGGTGGTGCCTTCCGAGCCCCGCCGCTGACCCCGTTTGTGCGCACGTCGTGAGCGCTCCCCGTGCTACCCTGTCCAGTGCTGGAGGCTGGTATGGACGAGCGGACGCGGAAGCTGGCGGCCTCGGCGGAGGAGATCGAGCTGCGGACGTGGTGCGCCACCGAGTCCGACGACATCGCCAAGCGCGCCAGGTTGTGCAGGGCCAGCACAGAGCCCGTCCCCAGCGCTGAGCACGCAGCGCTCCTCGACTCCTACGCCGGGCTGTTGCGCAGGATCGGGGGCCTGTCGCTGATGGCGCGGACGCTGTTGGGCGGGGACGAGCCTACGCGCTGAACGGGTACAGCCGCCTGCACGCCTCGTATGCCCCGGTCTCCTCGTCGCTGGACAGGGACCAGTTCGGCTTGTAGGTCGCCAACTGCGACAGGAAGGCGGCCTTGCTCGCGTTGGCTGCGCTGGACAGGGTCTCCATCTGGGCTCTGGTGAACTCCTCGTGCTGGCCTACGTGGAGCTCCCACTTCTCGCCGTCGGTGTCGTTGTGGTGAACGCCAGCGCGGCCGTTGATTTCGCCTTTGCCCATGGTGTCCTCCTTGGTCAGTGGTCGTCTCGGTCTCGGTGGTCGGGTCGCGGCCCGTCTGGGATCTCTACCCTCAGCGCCGCCCTACACGCCTCGCGCCCTCGTACCGTGGGCGGTGGGGGCGGGTCGTAGGATTCGGGATGCTCGAGGATCTGCAGCTCGAGGATCCGCATGTCATCGAGATCGGTGCCCCACTCGGCCAGGATCTGATACGGGCTGCTCATGGCGCTGTCTCCTCGGCTGGTGGGCCGATTGTCACGATGGGTGTCTCTATCCCCCCGAGAGGCAGTCCGATGCCGAGCCCGATCATCCACAGGACCAGGGCCAGGAACGCGAGCGCTGCGGTCAGGGCGACGGGCCGCTCTACCAGCGAGTCCACGAGCCTGGAGAGGCGTCCCTGCTGGCTCTGGACCTCGAGCACGGTTGCGATCCGGGCCACCGCTGCGCCCAGCTCGTCGAGCTCCACACGGACAGCCTGATGCTCCTCGCGCTGGGTCTGGTGATCCTCACGCTGGGCCAGCAACAGCGCCTCGTACCCTGCCCTCGCCCTCTCGACGCTCCGTGTCATGCCCTGCGCCATCTGGACGAGCAGGTCGTCACGCTCGCGCCTGGCGGGTCTGTCGGGGGTCGCTGGGTCCACCGTCGAGGCCCATCCGTCGCCGTCGGAGGGGGGCATGGTTACAGCCCCCCGATTCCGCTCATGCCCTCGAGCACAGAAGCCACATGCTCCCGCTCGTCTGGGTCGAGGCCGTCCACCCATGCGCGCTGCAGTTGAGACAGGGCCGCCCGGGCTCGCCTGTCGCCCTTGCACGCCTGGGCTACGTCTCCCTGGATGCTGCTGGTGACTATGTGTCCGTCCTCTGGGAGTACCAGCTGCTCAATCTCGAGTTCGCCTCGAGGGCCGCGCTGTCTGCGGATCAGAATGTCGGGCATGATGGCGCTCCTACGGCTGGCTGATTGGGCGATGGCGAAGGACGCGCTGGGCGGCCAGGTTGACATCCATCACACCGGAGTGACAGACCGCAGCAGCGTGCAGAGAGGTCCAGGGGAAGTACAGCCCAGAGGCGATGTCTCTCGTGGCCGTGGTGCTCGAGACTTGGTAGGCAGCGCGGGACACCGTGTCGCCTGGGTCTGCCGGCATCGAGGCATCATCATCGGCCCGCCCGTGCCAGTCGTGGTCGGCGCCTGCCATGACCAGCTGCAGGTCGTCAGGCAGGGCCGCGGCCAGGTCAGCGGTCTTGCTTCCGCCGCCGACACCGGCGATCTTGTACAGGTCGTAGTCAGCGGCGCCGATTCTCTTCACGTCGATCTTGAGGCTGGTGGCGGCCCCGCTCGCGGAGCCGCCCTCGGCTTGCTGGACACTACAGCGGACGGACCCGCTGGACATGCTCGTCGGCTCCCAGTGCTGCTGGACGACCACATAGTCACCAGCAACGATGTCGTAGTCGTCGTGGAGACCGAGAGTCACAGCTGCGAAGTCACCCGTGCCCGCCGTGTTGTACATGCGGATCCCGCTCGCGCCCAGGGCCAACGCGTCGTAGCCGGTCTGGTCGCAGTAGTGGGTGAGCCCACCGATGGTGTAGTCAGAGTTCCCCAGGGAGGTGAGATCCTGCGGTGCCGCGGCGCCGATGGCCTTGTAGTCCAAGTCCACAATGACCTCAGCCAGCACCTGACCCTTGTCGGAGAGGGTCGCCTGCCCGATCCGGAAGGTGTGAATGAACTCGACGGTCTGCCCGGCCAGGGTCACGGTACAGAGCGCGACCCACTCGCCCTCAGCGTCCGCGGTGACGGTGGGCTGAGCGATGGCGGTGTCGGAGAACGTGGCAGAGCCAGGCTGACGCAACCAAGACCAGAGGTAGGTCGCGGTTCCTGTCGGCCCCGCGGGCGTGGGGTCCGGCATGGTGACGAGGGTGCGTCCAGCCTGTGCTACCGCGGTGGCGCCTGCTACGGTGAGCGGGGTGGTGCCTGCGGGCGCCCAGATGTTCGGGAGCGCGGTCATGGCCTACAGCTCCCCGTGGATGACCGGAACCACGTTGCCGGCTGCGGCGTTGCCCCGGTGCCAGAAGTAGATGGTGGTCGTGACCCCGAAGCTCGGCTTCTTGTTGGCCACGTTCCCGAAGCTGCCGCACTGGCTGTAGTTCGTGCCGTCGGGGTTGAGCGATGCCGCGTTGAGCGCCAGGGTCTCGTTGTTGGTGAGCCGGTAGCGCCCGGCCGCGTCGTGGGTGAAGCAGTAGTCCAGGCTCGCGAGCCCGGCGGGGGTGTCGATGTGGACCTCGAACATGCCGAGGCGCCTGGAGTCGGCGGGGACCGTGATGGCGACCTTCTCCCAGCCCGCGGCGATTGCGTCCGACGCGCCCTCGGCTACCCAGGCGCGGGCGGCCATGGGCGCGGCCTGGTGCGCCTCGGTCGCGGGCGCTGCGATGATCTTGGCGAGGATGGAGGCGAGGTTGCCGTCCTCGGTCGCGGGGCTGGCTGGGATCCTGCTGGTGTCCGCGTCGATGGTCGTCAGCAGGGTCTCGAGGTCCTGCAGGAGCAGGTAGGTCGCGCCCCCGGCTTCGAGGGCGATCTTGATGTCGTTCAGGCGTTCAGCGCTGTACCCGCCCGAGGTGAGCGCGTTGGCGATGGTGTTGATTCGGGAGCCGGTGTAGCCCCCGGAGATCAGCGCATCCTTGACCGCCTCGAGGTTGCCGCTCGACTCGAGGGCCAGGCCGGCGACGCCGAGGACTTGGATTGCGGCGGTGATGGCGTCTACGTCGGCCTTGCGGACCGGGATGTCTCTGGCGCCTGTCTGTGCGGTCATCTCTCACCTCTCGGTATTCGTCAGTCTATCAGGTCTCGGCGACGCATGGGCCGATCCACACGCCGTGGATTCGGTGCGTCACGGTCACGCCGTCGCCCGCGCCTGCGATGGTGTGGATCTCGACGAAAGCGCGATCCTTGCCCGCCGACACCAGGGGCTTGGTCCGGCCCCTGTAGTCGAGCGTGATGGTCCCGTCGGTGTCCAGGGTCCAGTGCTCCGGGGCGTCAATGGCCGTGGTCCGCGTCGTGTCGGTGTCTGGGTAGGTGAAGATCCGGGCGCTGGCAGTCTTCGCGTCTGCCTCACACAGCAGCGCGCCCGTTCCAGTGGCGCTGATGTCGATGTTGTAGTCGGCGTTCACGGTTCCGAGCACCTGCAGCGTAACGGCAGCGTCTCCGCCAGCGGCCGTCCCGACAGTCACGGTCCCGTCAGCGGCGAGACACTGCGCGGTGACGATCTGGTTCGCGCCCGCGGCCCCACCGACCACCGCGTCGGCGAGGATGGCGTCGCGCAGCCCGATGAGCAGCGCGTCCTGGTCCGCGGGGAGGGCGAAGTTCATAGCCTGGGCGTTGACCGTGACGGTGTAGGTCGCGCCCGCGTCGAGCACGCTCATGGTCACGTCGCAGATCCTGCGGTGGACCTCGGAGCGGACGGCGATGTCGATGAGCGCCGTCACCGAGTCCTGTAGGTCGATCCCGGCCGCAGATGTGGACGGCGCCCCGGTGTAGGCGTTCTGCTCGTCCCACTGCGGGTTGCGCCCCGCGAGTAGGACGGCGAGTTCGTTGGCGAGCTGGAATCCTGAGTTGGACATGATCTGCTCCTACTCGTGCGGGATGATGAGCTGCCGCATGGGCAGGTAGTCGTCGTCAGGGTCCACGCGGAGCCAGGACGAGGGGCGGTTTCCGCGGTACAGGCGCCCGATGGTGGGCGCTGGAGCGGTGTTGCCGACGCTGCCGAAGAAGACCCTGGCGCCGTCGGTGCAGACCGCCTCGACGATATCAGCCGCCGCGTGAGGGTTGTAGTACCGCCAAGCCATCGACAGGTCTTCGCGGTCGTAGGCTCTGACCTCGTTCGGCAGGCCAGAGTTGGTGACGATGAGGACCAGTTCGTGATCGTGCGCGATCCCGGTGACAGAGTTCGCTGTCGCCACGCTCGCCATGACGGTACCGTCGGCGACAGAGCGCCTCTCGATCTCCGACGCTGCAGCAGCGGGGTACGCGATCCAGAGCGAGCGCCCGTCGGTGGTCATGCGCTGGCCCGCGGTGATGGTCGTGGCCTGGATGGCGTCCCAGGCCGTGCCCGTAGCGTCGGCCGCGGTCCCGCCCTCGTTCAGCACGTCGTTCCCGTTGGCGGCCACCAGGCAGCGCATGGTAGCGAGAGATGGGTTCGGGCTCGCCAACCCGGACACGAACAGGCGCTTGCCGTCCGTGGCGCACGAGTGCAGCGCTGCGCCGTGGGCGTAGGTCCAGACAGCAGCCCCGGCGGCGAGGGTGAAGGCCCTGGCCTCGACGCCACCGCCCGTCGCACCGACCATGTAGACGTTGGTCCCGTCGATGCAGATGTCGTAGATCGCCGCGGTGTGCCCTGTGGTCCAGATCGATGTCCCGGTGTCGCGGTCGTACACCTCGAGAGACGTCCCGCGGGCGATGGCGACGTACTTGCCGTTGCTCACGATCTGCACGTTGTTCCCGAGCGTGCCCGGGGCATAGGTCACCGACGGCGCTCCGGTGTTGGACAGGTCCCGAAGCACGGCGTAGCTATCGACCGCGGCGTTGTAGGCATAGAACACATACTCGCCGTCCACGTCGATGGAGATGACGTCAGAGCCGGTATCGACGGCGACGGCGAGCGACCCGGGCTCTTGGTCGGTATCCCCCTCGAGGACCATGCACGACTTCTCGACCGGGTCCCCAGCGCCGTCGGTCATGCCCTGCACGGCCGCGGCCAGGTCGTCGAAGCTCATCATGAGCCCGCGCCCGATCATGTACAGCGCCCAGTTGAACTCTTCCGCCGGTACAGGCTCGCCCTCTGGGTAGCCCTGCGCGATCTGCGTGTCGGTGGGACGGGCTGGTGCGTGGTCCGCTCCGATGGCGGTCGCGTTGGTCGCCCAGTCGAACGGGGTGTCGATTGTGGTCATGGGTAGAGCCTCCTGGCCAGCAGCGTGGTGCCCCACGTCGTGCCCGAGCCAGCATAGCCCGGAAGCGCCTCGGTGAAGCACCACTCGACGCCAGCGGGGATCGCGTCACCGAGCAGCCGCACAGTCGCGCTGACCTCTTCCGGCGCCATCCACGACCCCCGCACCACGGTCAGGTTCAGGCCCGCGGGGTACAGACCGAAGTAGCGCGTCTCGATGGCTTCGGTGACCTCGTGCGTGATGTCGATCAAGGCGTCGATGGGGTTGTCCTTCCCGTGCCGGTATAGCCGCAGGACCCGGAGCCTGGCCTTGACGAAGCGACGCAGCTGGTGGTCGGTCAGCCCGTCGTAGCCCTGGCCCACCAGGTCGGCCCAGCGGCGAAGGTGGACGCCCTTGGACGCCTGCAGGGTCATGCCGTCGAGGACCGAGAAGAACACGTCCTCGGCTTCCTGGATGCCCGCGGCGAGCCCCTGCATGATGAGCGGGAGCCGAGGCTGGGCCTGCAGCGCGGTCGGGAGTTTGCGAACAGCCTGCTCGGCGTGGTTCGGGACGTACCCGGTCGCAAGCGTGGGCGTGGGCGGCGTCATGGAGACACCGTGTTCGTCCCGAGGATCGGGAACTGGACCGCGGTGGGCTCGACGAAGGCAGCGGCCCCGGTCCCGTCGTCGAGGGTCACGGTGATCCGACGGACCCCGGCGACCGCCTCGATCACAGCCGTCTCGATGTCGATGTCGTCGATGGCGGAACCGAGCGCGGCGTTGCCGGCGAACCAGGCGACCACGGTGTCGATGATGTCCTGCTCCACGTCGGCCTTGACGTACCCGGCCTCCAGCACGATGGTCGAGTCCACGTTGACCGTCAGGGTGCTGGCGTAGTACCAGCGGACGGTCTCTTCGTATCCGTCGGTCCTGGCCACGGTCGCGGTCGATGTGCCGTTGTAGTAGATGCCCGGGTCGAGGTGCCGGTACAGCAGCTCGGCCAGTTCCTGCTCCTGCGCCGTGGTGAGCGTGGCAGGGTAGACGCACACCGCGCCCGAGTGAGGCTGCAGGGACAGTCCCGAGACCGTGGCGGTGACGTTGGTCCGGTTGTTGGCGCAAAAGGCACCCTGGACGTAATCCAGGGCCAGAACGCGTGCCTGAATCGACGCCAGGGTGCCAGAGCCTCGGTTGGCGAGGCTGGACGCCTGGCGCAGCCGATAGGCGTTGTCGCTCTCCAGGTCACGCCCGGGTGTGGCTGCCGATACATCGTTCGCCACTGCCGTCCACCCGGAAACGGGAGTGACGATCTCGTCGATCTCACCGACCGCGGCCTCGGTGGGTCCCGTCTCGGTACAGCGGACCACGACAGAGCCAGTACCGGCGACCAGAGTCACGTTCTCGGTGGTCTCCCACTGCGCGGTGTCGTCTTCGCCCCCGCCCCTGACGATCTTCCCGCTCGGGATCACGGTGCCAGTCGTGCCGGCGAGGGTGACGGTGGCGGTCGACGCCACGGGAGCGAGTGCCGGAACGCCCCGGATCGCGCCGATGTCGTGGAGGTGGATGCCGGTCGCGTTGTTCGGCGACCAGGCGTCGTGGATGCTCTGCGTGAGCTCGGAGACGTCCCCGAGCCGGTCCGCGAGCACGTCCACGACGATGGACAGCACCAGATCGCTGTCCCAGTCCACGGCCGCGTATCCGCCGGACAGCAGGGCCGCGTCGATGGCGTCCCGCATGATCGCCGCGAAGTCCGCAGCCCGGGGCGCGATGTAGCCGGTGGAGTCGAATCCGTAGCTCACGAGCCACCCCAGAAGTTGGCGGTGAAGCTCATCGTCTTCGCGTCAGGACTGGCGATGGCGGCGGAAATACTCACGGATCCCTCGTCGGTTTCGACGTCGGCGGACACGGAGATAGTACCACCCGAGGCCGAGGCTTGCACGTTGCCGACAGCGGTCACGCCTACGATCTGCCCGAACTGCTTCCGGACCCTCGAGCGGATGGAGGCGAGGGGCGGCGGCTTGGTCGAGAGCCACACCGCCCACGGGAAGCCGATGGATGTGTCGCGCAGGATCTCGCCCTCGTGCGTGGCGAGACGCAGACGGATCCGCTGGGCCACCAGGTCGCGCCCGGTGACAAGCCTTGTCCGGGCCGGGATGTCGAGTCCGTCGAGGTAGGAGTCCAGTCGCATACTACACCGCCTTGACCTTGGTCGCGCCCATGCTCGACGGCCACGCAGCGAGCGCGGCTGTGAGCGTGCTCTGGAACGCAGTGAACGCAACAAGTCCGCCGTCTGGGACCACGGCTGGCGGCGGCGTCACGGACAGGATGGCCGCAGAGACCGCCGACAGGATGGCCGTCTCCAGAATCGCCATCTGCGCCTGAACGTCCGGATCGAGCGCCACCGCCTTGGTAGCCGTCGAGTCCCCCAGCTTGATCCCGCCGCCCTTGTCGCGGTCCCAGATCACCACCTCGTCGTTCGGTGCCGTCCCCGTCGGGAGCGCGCGAGCTGGCAGCGGGTCAGCAGCCGGACGAACCCCGGCCAAGAACACCGCGTCGGTCACATCGAAGCGCCGGGGGTCACGCGGGTCCACGCTCTGGCTCGCTGTCGCCTTCCACTCGTCCAAGCTCCGGTCCGCGATCAGGGCCATCCCCCACTCGCCTTCCTCGAGGTCCCACGTCACCGACCCGCAGAACTGGACGGGCACGTTGGCGACAGGGGGCCTGACGCGCGCCACCAGCTCGCCCGCATCGTTGCGGACCTTGTACGCGGTCGCGATCTGGATGGTGGCCGTCTGCGTGGCCCGGTCGTAGGACAGCACCCAAGCGGGCTGAGCGACCTTGACCGGACCGCGAGCCGCCTGCTGGGCCTGCTCCTGCACCTGGGCTTGGGTGGGCTTCCTCATGCGGGCTCCAGCGCGACGCCGGACGCTTGGACGTAGAACTCCGAGCCCCGCGAGTCGCCCCTGAACTGGCACTCGGTGCAGCGGTAGTTGCCCGACACGAGCGCCGACTCGACCCTGAACGCGCGCCCGGGGCGAAGGGACGGGTTGATCAGGGCCTTGATCTCGACCCCCTCGTCCGTCTTCGTGGGGCTGCCGATGAGCCCGGTCGTGGGCGTGAACAAGATCGCGTCCTCGCCCGTGGTCGTGCCAGTCTCCCACACCTGCAGGGTCCCGTCCCGAATCGTCCACTGGCGCCCGACCATGCCGCAGAGGTCGTCGAGGATGGTGCGCGCGGGTCCGGACAGGACACGCCCATAGGGGAAGCGCTCATCGTCGCCCAGGTCGAAGCGCCCGATGGGGATGCCGATCTCGTCGGCGACCACATGGAACACCTGGGCCGCGGTCTGCTCGCTCGAGTAGGACACGTCCAGATAGGTCCCGGTGTAGGCCGTGCGCCCGTCCTGGGCCTCGATGACCAGCACCCGGTCAACGGCCTCGCGTCGCTCCTCGATACCGCCCGGGATGGGCTCGCCGTGGAAGATGAGGCGCGCGACCCCACCGTCAGACGAGTAGCCGACCAGCAGCCGGACCACAGCCCCGTCCTGCTGGGCGAGTGCGATGGTGTCCGGGGCCGGGTTGGTGACCTCGATCTTGGCGCTGTTCGGGGTGCTGCCGTCGTTCATCCGAACCTCGAACCGGACGCGCAGCCCGGTCAGGTCGCGCCCCGTGTCGCCCTCGGCGCCAAGCTGCACCGTCACCAGCCGGCCAAAGGAGATCACACCGACACCCTGATCCCGAGGTCGTCGTCTTCCTCGGCTGGGATCTCGCTCTCGGCGAAGTACAGCGGTCTCCCGTCCTCGGTCCCGAGGTCGTACCGCTCGCGCACGTCGCCCAGGATGAGCAACTGCCCCGGCGGCTGGTTCGCCATCCTGATCCCGGACAGCGGCGAGAACCGGCCCGAGACGCGGCGGCCCTTGGCGATGGCGGTTCCGTCCTGGGTGTAGATGTCCACGTACCAGGCCCCCTGCCGCTTGCGCCACGTCCACCGGATGCGGTAGCGGACGCCATCGAGGGTGATGGTGTAGATGAGCGCGGGCTGCTCGTGGTACGTGGGGAGTTGGCGCGGCATCAGGCTGCCTCCTCCTGCTCGTCTCCGTAGATGATCTGATAGAGCCAGGATTCGGACAGGTCCTCCTCTGCCTCGGTGGTGTCTGGATCGTCGCCGCTCTGCTCTCCGCCGTCCACCTCGGACGCGAGCCCGTCAGCGGCCGACTCGGCGGCCTGGGTCACGGGGATCGTGACGGTCTGGGCCTCGACCACGACGATCTCGCGGAACTCGAGGGAGAACTTGGTCGCGCCGAACTTCCCGCGCTCGTGGGCCATGCTCACCAGGACGTAGTTCTCGATCTCCTCGTCGGGCCATGTGATCGTGAGCATCTGGTCCCAGCACCCCTCGAGGAAGCTCACAGCGGCCTGCTCGCGCTCCCTGCCCGTGGGCTGGCCGTACTCGCGCCCACCGAGAGGGGAGCGGGTGACGGTGGCTGTAGCGGCGTGCCGGTCGGGCTCGCGGATGACGTGGTCGGTGATGGACGTGCCCGACTCGACGGGGTGGTCCGTGGTCCTGGCGCGCGGCCCCCTGGTGTAGCTGGTCGCAGCATCGAAGGACCAGGACTGACCATCTTCGCGGGTGACGACGAGGGGCGCGGTAGCCATGCCTACACCTCCGCCCCGGCGAGGGCCGCCTGCGCGTCACGGTTGCTCTGGTACAGCGCGTCCATGACCTTGTCCGCGATGCTCTGCCCGTCCGCGTCGCCGTTGACGGTGACCTGCACTTGGTTGCTCTGGGCCAGGCTCGTGCTGTTGTTGGCGGTCGAGGTTGGGGCCAGGCTCGCGCCGTCGGTCTGGGCCTGGACAAGGGCCGTCATGCCCTGCAGGCTGCCGAGAAGCCCGCCGAGGCTCGACCCGCCCAGCACGAGGTCGAACAGGGGTGCGAGGGAGTTGATGACTCCAACCGCGATCTCGCCAAGCCTGGACAGAGAGGCCGAGGCAATGTCGATGTAGGGGGTGATGTGCTCCCCGAAGACCTGTGAGACGAGCGTCCCGAGCGCGGACATGAGATCGTAGAACGCCTTGCCGATCTCGATCAACTGCTCGACCTTCCGGGCCACGACTCCGAGCACGGTGTTGGCGTCACGGTTGCGCTCGATGAAGGTCCCGATGGCTGACTCGCCTCCGCGGAAGTACGAGATCAGGTCGTCAACCACCGCGATCATGCCAACGATCCCAGCGATGAGCAGGTCGATGGGCATTAGGATGGGCCATAGGGCGAGGTGGGCCGCGATGTTGACGGCGATGATCGCGATCTTGAGCGCTTCGAACGCGCCGGACATGATGCCCCATGCTGCGGCGTTGGCGAGCACATTGACCCCGGCGAGGACCATGTCGATGGAGAACGCGAGCGCCCCGAGCACGGTCAGGAGGTCGGACATGACTGACTCGTTTTTCCCGACACCGGCGATAGCGTCCGCAATCCTATCGATCCCAGCGGCGAACCCGGCTGCCCATTCCTCGAGGTTCTGCCTGACGAGGTCCCCATTGGCCTCGTACCAGTCGAGGAAGCGGGTCAGCAGGTCGTTGACGACCGGGAGCAGTTTCTCGGCGATGGAGTTGCGCAATCCGGAGACCACGCCCGAGACCTCGCCCATGCGGTCGGTCAGGTCCGCAGACGCCTTCACGAGCTCGTCGCTCATGATGATCCCGAGCGACTGCGCCCGCTTCTCCATGGACGCGAGCCCGGCGGACCCGTTCTCCAGCATCGGGATCAGCCGCGCCCCGCCCTCCATGCCGAGGAGGCTCGTGGCGATGGTGAGCTTCTCTTCCTCGGTGGCAGCCGCCTTGACCGCGTCGGCGACGTTGGCCAGCAGCTCGAGCTGGGTCAGCGTCTCGCCGTTGGCCCCCTTGACCGCCATGCGCGTACCGTCGAGCAGCTCGACGTAGTCGTTGCCCGCCTTGGTCGCAGCCTGGACCTTGGCGTTCATCTGCGTCATGCCCGCGCGGAGCACGTTGATCTCGGCCCCGCCTTGGGCCGCGGCGAAGGCGAGCACCTGATACTCTCGGGCGCCAGCGGCCATCGACGCGCTGTTCTTGTCGATCTCGTCACCGCCCGCCCGGGCACTGTTGACCACGTAGGCGAACGCTCCGGTAACGGCGGCGACACCGGCGGCCAGGGCTGCGGCAGCCTTGACAGCGACGCCCATGGTAGCCTTCGCGCCATCGATGGCGGCGTCGAACTCCGAGACCTCGGCGGTGTCGGCGTCCACGCCCAGGGCTACCAGCAGCTCTCGGATCGTGGTCGCCATGCTCTACCGCCTCCTGTTTGCCATCTCGCGCCTGATCCGTTCTTGGTTCTGGCGCTGGATCGTGTCCATCGCGTCCTGCGCTACGTGGGCTTCGTACACCTCGCGGAACCCGAGACTCCGAATCGACAGCATCCTGCCAGGGTCAACCCGTCCGGAGCCGTCAACACAGAGCCTCATGAGCCACCAGTCTACCCCGTCCTGGGCTGCTTGCTGGACGACTGCTCGCGCGTGGCCTGCGCCATCGCTCCCCGGACGAGTGCGCCGAAGCCATCCAGCGGCCCGAAAAAACGGTTGTGCGCCCCGACCTTCCAGACGGCCTTCATCAGTTCGCCGTAGTTGCGCTGATAGGCGGTGTCGAAGTGCAGGTCCGCAGACAGGGGCTTGCCGTCGCGGGTGGTGAACCGCAGCACGTCCCGAACCAGGTCCAGGTCCAGCGACTCGACCGCTCGCCGGAGACCGGGGCCGGTGGACGAGAAGTCCAGCGAGCCGAGCCCGTCCATGATCTCGGGGTCGTCGAGGATGGCGTCCACGTTGAGGGACCCGTCCGACTGCCGCGCCCGCTTGAGTGCCGCGGGAACGGTCTTGACCAGGGCCGACAGCGCGGTCCCGGCCAGGGGGTCGATGATGGCTGCGGCGATGCGGGAGCAGACCCGGAAGCCGTCGGTGGGCGCGTGGGGCTGGACCTCGTAGCTGTGAGGATTGCCGTCCGCGTCCTCGAGGGTGAACTGGTGGAACATGATGCGTCCTGGTCTTGCGGGTGGTCAGGGCCTACAGAGCAGACCCGAGGTTCTCGGTGGGGTCGGGCAGCAGGACGCGGAACTCCACGCCGTCGCGGCCCTTGCCCATGGTGATCTCGGCGCGCGAGATGATGATCGCGTGCTCGCTCTCGATGATGTCGCCGTTGCTGGGGTCGGTCAGGCGGAAGGCACGGGCGGTGAGCGCGCCCCCTTCCTCGACCTCGGCCCGCTGCTCGGCACGGATGGCGGCGAGGTACTTGTAGCCCTTGCTCTCCGGGTGCAGCGTCATGGTGACGATGTGGCGGTTGTCGTTGTTGACGTTGACCACCACGGCGCTCCCGTCCACGCTGACTTCGTGCTCGTCGTCGGCGGTGACCGGGCTGTAGGTGATGATCGTGTCCCCGGAGAATCCCTGGATGCGGTAGGGCGACAGGTAGACCTGCACAGCCCCGGGGGAATAGGCGCGGTTGGTGTCGGCCATGGTGGCTCCCTACGGTCAGACGATGGCGGTGGTGGAGAGGTTGACGGTGAGGCCGAGCTGGATGGCGCCGACCACGTTCTGCGCGCCGACGGTGAAGCGGAGCTGCTGCGCGGCCCGGTCGGCGGCGGTGATGGTCTCGGGGGTGATGACCACCTGGCCCTTCTCGAAGTGGCCCGCGGTGACGCCCTGGAGCGCGACCTTGCCGATCTCGCCCGAGACCCGGTTCTGGCCGTCGGCGTTGATGCCGAGCTTCTCGCCGTTGGCGGACATGGTGGCGATCAGGTTGGCCAGAGCCTCGTTCAGGCGCGTCTCGAACCAGTCGGCGGTGATGATCTGGTCGAAGGCGCGGCTGTTGAGGTTGCGGCCAGGGTCGCAGTAGGCGGCATAGATGGTGCCGAAGGGGAGCAGGGTGTTGCCGTTGTTGGTCCGGGCGAACTCCTTCTGCGCCTGGGTCGGGGAGTCGGCGGTGAAGCTGTAGACCTCGGCGACAGGGGTGTTCCAGGGCGCGGAGTCGGTGTCCGGGGAGCGGGCCAGGCGGTTACCGGCCAGGCCCTCGGCGCGCGGGGCGGCGTCAACGCCGTGGTAGACCACGAAGATCCGCTCCTTGTCGTCGATGCTCGAGTAGCCCGCAGGCACGCCGCCCGTGGTGAGCCAGTCTGCATCGGCGCTCTGGACCACGGCGACGAACTTGGAGCCCGCCGCTTCCTGGGTGTCGATCCACCCGGAGAGGGTGACGTGGTCGGCCGCGGTCCGGTCCTCGATGAGGATGCAGTAGAAGTCGGAGTTGTCGGCCAGGGCATCGTCGATGGCGTCGGCGATGGTGTCTCCGCCCGCGTCGTCCCACTGCGCGACCAGCACGGACGCAGGGCGGGGGGACTGCCCGAAGATTTCGGTGATGGCGGCCAGGGTCCAGGTGTTGATCTCGCTCGCGTCCAGCGCGGTCTGGGCAGCTGCTACGCTGGTGAATTCGCGGGTGACGTCGGCGCCGAGGGTGATGTCCTTGCCGACGATGAGCGGCCGGAAGGTGGCCCCGCCCGTGCCGAGGGTCGCGAGGTTGATCGTGATGTCGATCCGGTCGTCGTGGGTCGAGGGGTCGAGGTAGGGCATGGGTCACCTATGCGCTGACGGTGATGGTGGTCTCGAGGTCTGGGTAAGCGTCGGAGGTCTGCGTCACGGTCGCTTCGATGGTCGCGAGCTCGACCTGGGTGCGAGCCGCGCTGCTGACCGTGTAGTGGCAGGACACGTCGAGGGAGTAGCGGTCCTCGGTCGAGGTATCGAGTAGCTGATCGATCTGCTGGACCGTGCCCTCGGTGTAGAAGCCGAGCCGGGGGTATCCGGCGGCCTCGAGGGTGTCGGCCACGTCGTCGGCCAGGGCGCAGGACAGGCGCAGCTCTTCCAGCCACTCGGCCGTGTCCTCGCCGTAGCCCTGGATGCTCACGGAGGCAGTCCGGCGCCCGTACGCGGTGTGCTGCGGGACATCGGAGCCGTCGAGGGTCACGCGCGCCTCATCGTGGCCGTCTGCGGGACCGAGGGACGTGATGCTGATGGTGAGGTAGGGCAGGTCTGGGCGCGGCGAGTCTTGGCCGGCGAAGATGACCTGGACCTGCGCCCCGGTGCCGGTTGTCACGAGCGCAACTCCGGTCGGGTTGGCGTAGGCGGCGACCCACGCGAGGACCGCTTGCCGCAGGGTCTCGGCGGGCGCGGTCATGAGTCCTGCTCCTGGACGCGGACGACCTCGATCCGGTAGTGCGGGATCGGGGCGTTGTCGAAGTAGGGTTGGGCGATCAGGCACTTGAACCAGGTCGAACCATCGCGGCTCACCAGGTCGGCCTCGGTGTCGCCGTGCTGGTCCACGGTCCGCATCACGGTCGCGGTGTAGACCTTGGCCCGGTCCGATGCCCGCTCGCCCTCGGGGAGCATGGCGATCTCGCGACCGTTGAGGGGCTGCCAGGACCCGCTGAACGTGGAGTCTGTCGTGGTGGGCGTCGCCCGTCCGTCGGCCCATGTGACCGCGCTCGTGCGTCGCAGGTGCAGCGTCCCGATCCCGAGCATCATGGAGCACCCCCGCCCATGACGACCTTGTGCGAGATGCTCTGGCGCATCCGGCCGGTGTGCTGCAGCGGAGAGTTGGCGGGGTACTTCCGCGCGAGGGTGATGTCGGCGTTCTTCGGCGTCTTGATGTCGCGGATCTTGTTCTGCACGTCGGCCTTGACCTGCAGTCCGAGCCGGCCGAATCCGCGCTCCAGCGTCCGCATTCCAGAGCCGGGCACCTTGATCGCAGAGTCGAGGAAGTCGCGGGCGATCTGCCTGATCTCGGCCTCGTACTCCGCCAGGTTGTCGGCCACGGTGGAGCGCAGGAACGAGCGCTCGGGGATGGTCACGCCTTTCGACGTGGTGGCCCCGAACTCGTTCGCGGCGGCGTACCCGGCCAGGGTGATCTTGCTCTTCGTCACCTTGCGCCCGCCCTTCGTGTGGTACCAAGACTCGTAGTACTGCTCCCCGTCCTCCTGGAGGATGCCGACGTAGACGCGGGGATGACTGGTCTGACCGAGGGCGCGAAGCTCCCGGATCAGGCTGTCGTATCCCAGGTCTCGGTCGGTGACTCCAGGCACATCGGGCTCCTCTACGAGAACGCGTGGGTGTGGCCGGCGTCGGTGTAGGCGTTGGCGAGGGTGGCGAACACGCGCCAGTCCAGGGCACCGTTGGGGGCGGCGGAGAGGGTCAGCACCCCGGTCGCGGCGATGGTGGCGGCACCGTCCACGCCGTTGGTGCTGGTCTCGGAGGCGACCACCAGGGTCGGGACGAGGCCGTGGGTCTGGATGGCGAGGCTCGGACCGGTCTGCACGTCGCAGGTTCCCGCGCTCGAGGCCGCGAGGTTGCGGACGCGGCTGATGGTGCCGGGGACGATGCCGTAGGTGCTCTCGACGATGGCGCCAGGTGTGGCGGTCAGGGTCTTCTCTTCGTAGGTGCCATCCGACCACAGGCCGGTCACGCCGATGTCGCCGCCGTCCCACAGGGCCGAGGCGTCCACCTGGAGCGTGCGAGTGAAGTCGGCCTGGGTGATGTTGCCCCAGGTCGTCTCGTCGATGTCGGCGCCGCCAGCGATCTGGGCGATGACGTTCGCTGCGGCGGCGGCAGGGTTGACGAAGAACTCGCTGACCGATGCGCTGGGAGCATCCTCGGTGACGGTGGCGGTTGAGCTGTCGGACGTGTTGACGGTGAACTGTCCGGACCCCGCGGTGAGACCGGTACCAGCCATCGCGGCCACGATGTCGGCGATACTCTCGATCTTGGACTTGCTCGAGTCGTCGGCGTCCACGATGGCGAGGCTGTCGTTGGCGACGTCCACGACCGCGGCGGCGAAGGTGGACAGCATCAGGTCGATGGCGGCCTTCTTGCTGCTGCTGTCGGTCGCGTCGATGAAGGGCAGGCTGTCGGCGCTGGAGTCCATGGTCCCAGACGAGAGGTTGTCCAGGTCCACGGTCCCGGCGTCCACCGGGGAGATGGTCGCGGCGTCGCCGACCGGGTCGAAGTAGAGGTAGGCGTCGCCGCTGGAGGCGTCCAGGCGCCACCAGATCGTCGGGTAGCCGATCCCGTCGGTGGGCACGCCCAGGCAGGGCATGAGGTAGCCGCGCTCGCCCGAGGCGAGAGTGACGACGAGAGCGCGCATGGCGACGGCGCCGTCGTAGCGAGGATCGATGATGCGGGGAGGGGTAGCCATGGTCAGGGCCTCACGTCAGGACGCACATGCCGGTCTGGTAGCGGCTGTCCCGGATCTGGAGGTAGGCCAGGCCGTGACGGCTCTGGCGGTAGTAGTCGTCCTCGTGAGACGACGCGGCAAAGGAAGGGGTTGCGTAGGACACGGACAGATCGCCCGTGCGGACGGATGACACGCCGCCGACGCCAGCGGATCCGGCTGTCGTGCTCGTGTCGCGAGACTGCATGGTCAGTTCGTGCGCGGTCAGTCGCGCTACCGCCTCCGTCGTGCGGGCCCCGAACACGCTGGGCGTGATGGAGCCCGCTACGATCCCGACCACGTCCTCCACGTCATCGTCGCTGGTGGAGACGAACTCCGGGGCGATGACGCGGAAGACGGGCAGGACCGCGGCGATGGCGGTAGCGTCGGCCATCAGGAGAACTGCACGCCGAGGCGCTGGGCCAGGTCACCCATGGGTCCCTTGCGGAACCGGGCGACACGGTCCACGTCGGTCTGGGCGGACAGGCTGGGGGCCTTGTCCGCGCCGAGATCGTCGGAGCCGCCGAGGATGATGGGACGCACGCCGCGCCCGCCGCCAAGGACGACGCGGTTGGTGGACGTGTTGCGAACGGTGGTGGTCTTCGCGCTCATGATCAGGCCTCGCTCTGGATGTAGACGACGAGGTTGTCGCCGACTTCGCGGTGGTTGAGCCCGCCGAACCCGGCGACCAGGAACATCTCGGACACCAGCGCCCGACGGTCCGGGGGAAGCGGGGTCGGGGTCATGGCCATGATCATCTCGGCGGAGGTGTCGGCAGCGCCGGTCCCGCGACGGGTGAAGGCCATGACGTGGATGTTGGCGCCGCCCTTGTCGTTGAGCTCGCGGACGGGGAGGATGGTCTTGAGGTGGGGGTTCGCGCTGAGCATCCAGTCGAACAGGCTCTTGTCCGCGTTGTCGCCGTAGCGGCGGTTCTTGAGCTTGTTGTGGAGCTTGGTCGAGATCAGCAGGGTGTCCGGCTGGAACACGCCGCCGCTCTCGTTCTCGGCGTAGTTGGCCCACTGCCCGAAGTCCTCGACGATGTCGTCGGCGGCGGTCGCGGCGATGTAGCTCACATCCGAGAGAGCGGTGTCCACGTAGGGGTGGTTCAGCAGGCCGTACAGGTTGTACTCGCTGGCCCCGGACCACGTCCACTTGTTGATCAGCTCGTCGATCACCAGGCGGGAGGCGCGCATCTTGCGGGCCTGGACATCGAGCCCGGTCAGGCCAGCACGCAGGCCCTCGAGGAAGTCGATCTCCGCCTTGCTGGCGATGTACACGACGTTGGCGCGGGTGAACGCCTGGCCGATGCCGACGGCGGGGATGTTGGCCCCGGAGCCGCCGCGGTAGACCACGGCCTCACCCGTCGAGTAGGCGCGGGTCTGCTCGTAGAACAGGGAGCCGGGCTGGACCTCGGTGTTGACCGGGAAGGCCTTGGTGGCGTTCAGGGGCGCGGTCTTCTCCTCGAGCACACGCCGGAAGCGGTGCGTGAGGTCCCTGGGTTGGAACATGCCCAGGCCGGGGTCGAAGCCGTCGTTGCGCAGGTCGGAGGCGTACCCGTCGAGGCGGTGACCCAGGATGGTCATGGCGCGCTCGTAGGTGGGCCAGTAGCCGTGACCGTCGTCGTCGGCGCGGCGCTGCAGGCCCATGCTCACCTCGGCGATCCCCTGGGAGATGTGGCCGAAGCTCTTCATGGGCTGGACGTGGGAACCGTCCACGAGAAGGAAGTTGGCAGGCATGGTCAGGCTCCCATGTCGATGTTGACGACGGCGAGACCGTCGGAGGTGGTGGAGTACTCCTGCCGCTCGGGCCGGATCTTGCTGGACCCGATCCAGACGCGGTTGGCGGCGGCGGTGTTGTAGAGGCGGCCCTTGGTGGCGCTGGCGACGCTGACATACAGGTCGTCGCTCTGGCTCCAGGTCTCGGTGGTGTCGCGCTGGATGACGCCCATGCCGCGGGTGGCCACTTCGACGCCCTGGTTGGCGGCGTAGCTGGGATCGTCGCCGTCCTGGGTGGCGTTCTCGACGTCGAGACGCCGGACGCTCATCCCGGCCATGGCGCGCATGAGGCTGGTGTCGGTGCTCGGGCCCGTGGTGTAGGCCTTCGCGACCGCGCCCGCGCCACTGACGCTGGAGGTCGCCTCGAACTCGGAGCCGGCCACGTCGCTGGTGAGCGTGATGGTGGTGGCGTCGGAGGCGAGCAGGATGGACAGGCCCGCGCCGAACTGAGCGTCGAGGACGGTGTTGAGCAGCCCGATCAGGGCGGCCAGGGTCGCGGTCTGGCTGGTGACGTAGGTCACGCTCTCGGCCAGGCGCTTGCCCTGGAACTCCACCTCGATGAAGACCTCGTCACCCGCGCCCACGCTGCCGTAGGTGAAGGTGATGACCTGCGCGGTGAAGTCGGTGCTCACCGGCACGTAGCCCTTGGGGGTACCCTCGTCGGTGACGTAGCCGCTCCGGACCATGACCCGGCCGAAGTCCACGGCGTCCGCAGCGGCGGCGCTGGTGGTCGTGGTCGGGGTGCCGAGGTCCTGGGTGGTCTCGGAGGCGTTGACCGTGGTGGTCCAGCTGACGTTGGGCCAGTTGCCGGTCAGGGTCAGGGTGCCCGCGCTGTAGGACGGGGTGCAGAGCCGGTAGGCCGCGGCCTTGTCCTTGATGGCGGCCACGAGCCCGGCGCCGAGCTCGGCCTGGGTGGCACTGGAGTCGGTGGTGAACTCGCAGGACACGCCGTCGATCACGACCTTGTAGGTGGTCGAGTTGTCGGGGCTGGCCGGGACCGTGATGGTCTGGACCTGCGCGGCCTGGGGGTTGTCGTTGATCATCGAGATCGACCGGAAGTCGTGGCTCCGGGTGAAGTCACCGATGAACCCGATGGGGCGACGGTCGCGAGCCTGGCTGGCCCGCTGGAAGAAGTTGCTGGCGGTCATGGTCAGGCCTCCTGACGGTTGCTGGCGAGCCAGGGATCGGAGACGGGCTTGTCGGCGCCGTCACCGCGAGTGTGGTCGTCCGAGCCGGACCGGAAGCCGTCGTAGCGGGAGTCGCTGCGGCTCGAGTCCTTCTCGATGGTGGCGATGATGCCCTCGAGGTAGCCGAGGCCGCTGTCGGCGGTCACGCTGTCCACGCGGGTCTTGGCGATGGCGATGCGGAGGTCGTCGAGGGCGACGTCCTTGTGGTCCACGTTGACCTTGGCGGCGATGGCCTGGAGTCGGGACAACTCGGCGGCGTCCTTGCGCCCCTTCTCGGCCTCCATCATCTCGTCCATCTTGGCCTTCATGGCGTCGTACTTGCCTTGCAGCTCATCGAGCTTGGCCTGGCACGCGTCCTTGTCGGCCTTCATCTGCTCGAGTTCGGCAGCCTTGGCATCGGCGTCGGTCTTGGCCTTCTCGGCCTCGCTGTCGGCCTCGGCCTTGTCGTCGGCGTCGGCGCGGAGGGTCTTGGCGCGGGCGATGCCGGTCTCGAGGGCGTGTCCCTCGTCGTCCAGCCGCTCGACGCCGAGTGCGGTCAGAAGGGCCGCGAGCTTCGGATTCATGAGCTTCTCCTTGGGGGGAGGCTTGGGGGTGACGTACTGGCCCGCGGCGTCCGCGGAGTCTGCACGGAGGGAGACGGTTGGGCCGCCACGACCGCGCTCGACCAGGGCCAGGTGGTTGCACCTGCGCCCGATCTGGCGGGCGTCGTAGGCCCCGAAGAGAGGGTGGGTCCCGGGGGTCTCGTCGAGCTGGACCGCGTACCCGCAGGACACCTCGTCCGCGCCCTTGTCGAAGGCGTCGATGGCGTCGGCGCGGCGGAGGGCGACCTTGACTCGGACGAACGCGCCCTGGTTGTCTTCCTCGACCGTGGCCTCACCGTCAACGTCGCCCACGCCGTCGGTCTTGACTGACTCGGTGGTGACGAACCCGGACTTGGGGTGCTCGAGGGTGACGGCGGAGCGGGGCAGGGTGCGCGCGGTGTCGAGGACGGCTTCACGGGTCACGAGTTCGCGCCTGACCCCGGTCCTGGTCTTGTACTCGAGGATGCCTTCGCGAGTCGCGATCCCCTCGGCCAGCACTACGCCATCCTCGCGCCGGAACGGAGCACGGAGCTGTTCGGCGCGATCGAATCGGCGGGGCGCGGCGTCGAAGTCAGGCAGGGGACACTCCACGGGCTACGGACTGACGATAGCGGAGACGGATCGCGGTGTCAAGATATTGGGACGCGCGTGTTCCAGTTTTCGGACGCGAGCCCGTGCTATGGTGATCGGGAGCGCGCTCCTCGCCAGCCCCGCCGCCCAGTTCGCGCTCATCATCACGACCGGCTCATGCCATAGACTGCGCAGCGGGCTCCCCTTCTCGGCCAGGGAACCGGACATGATCGAATGCCCGGAGGCCGAGACTCGTCTATGATGTGGACGGGCGCCCCAGCCCGGCGTCAACCGAGGACCTGACCATGACCAGGACGCTCTCTCTTCTCTCGCTCGCTGTCGCCGTCGGATGCCAGGAAGCCGACACCGGAACGGACACCAGCACCCCCGAGGCAGACTGCGCCATCGTCGTCATCGACACTTACGAGCCGTGGGAGGTCGTGGAGGGGGTCGAGGCGCGCGACGGGATGCCGATGGTGCGCCGGTGCCGGAACGAAGACGTGGGCGAGCGCTGCGAGTCGGTGGCGTGGGTGATGCAGGACGGAACCCTGCACGCCTACGCGCTCGAGGTCGAGGACGGATGGGTAGAGGTGTGGTGGGTGCTGCATCCTGGGGTGATGCCGCTGTAGGGGGTTGACGTCCTTTCGTGGCCACGGTATGCTCACTGTGAACCCACGAAAGGAGCCACGATGGCCAGAATCAAGCCCCTGCGTATCCGCCTGTCCGATGACGAGCGGGCCGCTCTCGACGCCGAAGCCGAGCGTCACCACCTACCCACGGCGACGTGGGCGCGGATGGCGCTCATGTCCATGGTCGCCGTGTCGAGCAGGACGCCGATCCTGCTGCGCCCTGCGAGCACGGCGTACCTGACCGCGGCGGGGGAAGACCTCGACCGCGAGGCCGATCAGCTCGGAGTTCCGCCGCGGCAGCCTGGAGAGGCCGACTCCGATCTTCGGCAAAGGATCTGTGACAAGTACGCGGCTTGGCGGAGGGAGGGGTGATGCCTGACTTCCACGGCTACCCCCAGCACCCCGACGCCCACCCAGAGAGGCCCTGGTGGCGGCTCGCAAACCCCTGGACCGATGGCGGTGTTTGGCGCAGGACGGATGGTCAGAGCACCGCGCGGTTCAACGTGCCCTCCACCTATTGGGGCAGTCCAGAGCAATACCACACCCACATCATGGGGATAGCGCGCCAGCAGGATGATTATTTGGCCCGCATCGACACCACCAACCCCCTCCCTCCCCCGCACCCGCGCTGCGGTCAGGTGTGGATTTGCGACGACAACGAAGAACGCCTGGTTGTTGCTGTCCAGAACGGCTGTCCCGTGTTCGGTGGCCATCCGCTCGGGTTTGCGCTGAACTGGCCCCCAGCAGGCGCCGTCCTCGTAGACGGCCACGGAGCACCCTGGGCTCCGATGGGAGGTTCCGATGCTTGACCAGCCCTGGCAAGACATCGCCCGCGAGTGGGTGGCCCCGTGGTCGTGGTGCGTCCTGTCAGACGGCCGTACGTCCGGCGTCAAGATGACAGGACGATTGGGAACGCCAGGCGGCAAGGTCTACACCGTGCGCACGAAGCAGGGAACGAAGAACATCACCGCCAGCATGGCCTTTGTAGACCTCACCCACCCGCCCACAGCCCGCGAAGCCGTCGCCCGCCTGGCCCTGGTCCTCGGGGCCCCGGAGGAGGTGGTGGCGGAGGGGGTGGTGTTCCACTGCGACCGCAACACCGGGTGGTGGAACCTCCTCGCTGGGCCATGGGAGACCATGGACGTGGGGACAATGCCCGGGTGGTGGGCCTACGATCTTGCGAGAGACATACCCGCCGACCAGCGCCCCCTCGCCATCGCCCTGGCCTGGCGCGAGGCGAGGATGGCGAAGGGCGCGAGGGATGAAGCAGGAAAGCCTCAACTACGACCTGGGCCTGATCCGTCCCTGGAAGAGTCGTCAGTGCGCACGATGCGGGGCAACTCCTGCTGTCGCCACGCTGAACATCGAAGCGGTCATCCACCACGGATCAAAACTGGAGTGCGTCGATCGCAAGGAATGCAAGCGTCGAGCACGGAGGACGCGATGAAACTCACCCCCGAATCCATGCAGGCCATCCTCGACAAGCTCTGCAACGGGCCCGTTCACGAGGACGTCCACGCTGTCGCTGGCGGCATCACGTCGAGGACCACCCATGCTCTCGGCGGTGGCCGCCTGCTCTCGATCTGCGACCCGGAGACGGGCGAGACCATCTGCAGGGCATCCGTCCAACTCGTCACCGCGCACGAGTTCCCAGCGTCGGGCGTGATGCGCGTCGAGCTGCTGGTGGTTGATGGGGGTGAGGGATGAGGGTGGCCACTGTCTTTGCCCTTCTGTTTTCGTCAGCCTGCGCTCGACAGAACACCCAGACGGCGCAGGCCCCCGACCCTGGGCAGTCCACGCCCGTCTACGCCGACGGGCTCGTGATGGTCGGGACCGAGCGAATCGGTGGCCACTTCGTGACCAGGTTCGTGGACTGCGACACGCGCGCCGTCTGCTACTTTTACCAGGGTGGGCTGTCTTGCGTCACCCAGCAGCCTCCGCCGGACACCATCTACCACTTGTCATCGCTTCGTGTTCGCGCGGTCGTCAATGACGTGTGCTGGGGGCCGGGATGAACCGCCAAGACCGTGGCTTCCTCGAGCGGCGCGATCTCGACTCGGCCGACTACGCCGAGTGCAAGGTCTGTTTCGCGACCGGACCCTACAACGGCGAGACGTGCTGCCCGTTGTGCGGTGGCGACCTGTGGGGGTTCGAGCCGCAGACACACGACTGGCGCTCGTATCGCTGGTGGGACGAGACCGGGAGAACCGGTGAACGGAGGACGCGATGAGCCTCACCATCGACCGGAGCGGCGTCTACGTCTCCTGCTTCCTGTTCTCCATCCTCGCCGACAGCATGGGCGGGTGGTTCCGCTTCGGGCGCTGCGGGCCTGGGTTCGCCGTACACGACCGCAAGCGCAGCCCAGCGCCGTTCTCGGTTCGGGCGGGCGGGGTCAAAGAGTGGAGGGTAGGCAGGCTCGGGTTCCAGCGACTCGCCCGCGTCGAGCCCGAGGTCCCGTGGGCTGTCGATGGCAGCGGCTGGCCCGATCCCCTGTTCGGCAACGTGGACATCCAGGTGCTCTCGGTCGCGGCCAGGAACTCGGCGCAGACCATGGACAGGATGCTGGAGTTTGCCGAGGTGCACGGGGTCGAGTTCGCCGAGGACGTGTGCCCGGACTGCTCGCGGTGTGTGTTCGCGGATCTGTGCTCGAGGGCTGCTGTCGAGAGGGCGCGGTGATGGCCTTCCAGGTATTCCATGAGATCAGTCCGGGTTCGTGGGTTCACCGCCCGTGGTGGAAGCGAGCCATCAACACAGCCCTACGCGCTGTCCAGCACGGTCGTCCAAGGATGCTGCTGGTCTACAGCAAAACCGTCGCCGACGACAACGGGCGCCCGCTGTGGTGCTATGGCTACGGGTTTGGGTGGATCGGGATGAGATCATGACCCCTGAAGGCTGGCGCCGCGCGATCCTGATGGCGGTCGCTAACCACGAGGCGGGCGATGACTCCATGCTCGACGGGTTGGCGATGGCGCTCCACGAATCCGACCGCGCCAAACAGCGGCTGCACGAAGCAGGATGTGGCTGCACGGGGGTCGGAATCCTCGACTCGGCCGCCACGGCTGCGGACATGATCGCGGACCTGCTGGGTGGGAGGGTTGGGCCATGACCCACGCCGAGTGGAGAGACCTGCAAGAACTCCGCAAGCGAGCCGCGGAAGTTGCGCCCGGGCTGGTGGTCGAAAGCGTCAGGCACGAAGGTCTGGAGGCGCGCGTCGTGTTCAGCGGATGCGGGCTGGCCTACGCCTACAGCATCTCGATCATGGAATGGCACTTCTCGCCAGACGGGGCGATGAATGCGATTCTGCGCACCATTCTCGACCTGATGAGAAGAAGGGTCGATGGGCCTACAACCCCACGCTCGACCTGACGCCCTTGCGGATCTCCGAAATGCGTTTGGCGTTCCAGTCCGAGAATTGGCTTTGATTCGGAATCTCCCCCCTCACCGTCGGGCTCGCCTGCATCCAGACCAGCTCGGCCTCCTTGCGGGCCTCGGCCTCGGCGAGCAGGCGTTGACGTTCGGCGGCGCCCTTCTTGAGGACGGGGAGGGCGACGCATCGGCAGTTGTGCACTACCAGGCCCGCCGCCACATACCACCCGCTGTCCGTCTCCAGGTTGTAGACGTAGCCGGAGAACGGGACTTTGCGGACAGCGGACACCATGGCTGGGCGTAGAGCGCCAGGCTCACGGTTCAGCGCTACAGCGTTCAGTAGCGCCCCGTCGTCGTCGCTCACCGGGCGCGGCGGCCCTGGGTCCACCTTGGCGATCTCGACCACGCTCGGCGAGCTGTCGCCGTGGAACGCCCCTGGCGCGCACGTGGCGGTCATGGCGTCGCCGTCAGCCCAGAACTCGGCGAACACATCGGCGATCTTGACCTTCCCGTTTCCTGTGGCGCGGAACACATCCTCACCCACCTCAACGAGATGCGCGGGGACCCATCCGCGCCGCGTGAGTATCGGATGGTTCGGTGTCGAACGAAGCGTTTCACCCGTGGCCGTGACGATCTCGGTCAGTTCACCGCCGAACCAGCGCCGGTATCCTACTCGTGCGAGATGACAGAGCGACACGTCGGTATCACCTGGTAGGCACTGCCAAACCTCCCCCGGATGCCCCCTGCGCCCCCTGTTGTCAGCGATGGGCGGCTCGCTCCACTTGAAGATTTTGCCGTCCAGGTTCGCGTGCGCCTGCCTGACCCGGCTGTCACCCGACGTGCTCCACTGGTACTCATCCACGCCCAGGTCTTCCATGCGCTGCTGGGCGATGCGGCTGGACAGGTTCGCGGTCTGGTCCCTGGCGATGAACGAGGCCTTGGACCACGTCAGGTCGAAGCGCTTCTGGTACTCGCGGGCCAGGTCCAGGGTGGGTACGCCGCGCGCTACCGCCATCACGACGTCGTCCACCGTCCTCTCCAGGTCGTCGAGGCCCTGGTGCAGCAGGATGGATTCGATCTCCTTGTTCGCCGCGATCCACTCCCGGATGTCTCGCGCGGGCAGGTCGGTAGCGAGGGGCACGTTGTAGAGCTTGGACAACTCGCGGTCGGTGGCGTCGGTCGTGTCCTCGTCGATCTCGCGCCCGATCATGCCCAGGGCTTCCTCATCGCCCGCGATCAGGTCGTCGAGGATGGAGCGGACTACCTGGATGACCTCGGCAGCCGATGGGGAGTCGAGGCGGACGTTCGAGTGCATGCGCCCTGCCAGGACCTTCGCGGCCTTGGAGTCGATGCGCACGCCTTCTCTGTTGAGGGTGCCCCGGATCTCGCGAAACCTCTCGACCTCCTTTGCCTCGGCGCGGATGGACGGACCGGCGTAGCGCATGACCAGGTCGTAGACGAGCTTCCACCGGCTCTGGAGCAGGTCGGCGTGCAGCTGCTCGAGGCGGTCGCTGTACCTCGGCACGCGCCCGGAGAACGGCCCCCCTGCCCTCTTGGCGTCCATGCGGGCTGCGGGCCAGAGCGAGTTGTCGCGGGCGAGCCTGCGCGCAGACCGGCGGCGGGCGAACTTGGCGGCCTCCTGCGGCGTCGCGTGGACGATGCGGGAGCGGCCCGAGACCCAGCCGGTGTCTACTTGGTAGAGAGGCATTGGTCCTCACCCGGCGGCCGGTACACCACCATATCCCCCGACGGGTGTAGCCAGATCAGCCGGGCCAGGGGCTCTCTCGACTCGCGGGGCAGGTCGGCCCACTGGACCCCGAGCGCGTCCACGGCCTCGAGGAACTCGCGGACGGGGGTCAGGTCCAGGACGAGGGCGGCGGGCTTGCGGTCACTCACGATTCGCCCCCACGATACCCTCGGCCCACGTCTTCGCGGTGTCTCCGCCCCAGCCCAGCCAGGCGACCAGGCCCGCGTCTTTCCACGGCTCGTCTTCGTGCTCGGGAGCGACGGTCTCGTTGCCCTCGTGGCGCGCGAACCAGGCGGCCATCTCGATCACGTCCTGGCCCTTGACCGTGCCCCCTGCCAGTTGGCGAGCCCGACGCCATCCGGTCGCGGTCATGCCTTCGACGGCGCTTCCGTGCTTGTCTCGCCAGGCCAGCACCTTCTCGGCGTTGCCCTTGGCTCCGGCGGGGACCTTGTACTCCTTCGCGCGGAAGTCGTCGGGGTAGGCGTCGGAGCGGCCCGCCAACGCCTCCTCGACCATGCGTTGAGCGGCAGCCTCGGCCTCGGGGTCGCCTTGGGGCGCGGGTCGCTCGGGGATGTCCTCGACCGGCTGCAGGTCGATCTGGTAGCCGCCCTGCTGGCCGTAGCGCATCCGGCGGATCTCGTCGGGGGTCAGCACCCCGTCCAGGATCGCGGCGGCGTCGGCCTGGGTGTGGACCAGGCGGATGTCGGCGCGCTCGCGTTCGGACAGGTCGCCCAGCGGCGGGAACGACACACCCCACTCGTCGGGGATCGTGCCGATGGTGGAGTGGTACAGGACCGGGAGCAGCCGCTCGAGCTGGGGGCGGTAGCGGTCCTCCCACCAGTCCCCGACCGACTGATACCACAGCGCCTGCCAGCTGGACCCGTCGGTGTTGAGCCCGCCGGGGGCCTCGCCGAAGAGCAAGGTCATAGGGGCGCCGAGGACGAGGGCCAGCTCCATCTTCGCGTGGTCGCTGATGTCCCGGTAGCCGCTCGGGTTCGCGGCGATGCGCTGGAACTCCTCGCCTGGGGAGAGCAGGACGGCGTTGGCTACCGACTTCATCATGTTGAGGGTGCGGATGCGGCTGATCCACGATGCCGACTCGTCACCGGATGCGCGAGGGGGTGCGACCTTGAACACGGCGATGGAGAGCTCTTGGGCCACCCGGGCGCCCGCGCTCCCGGTCTGCGACAGGTTGCGGCAGGCGTCCCAGATGGTCTGTCCCACCGCGTCCGCGCCCCACGCTGCGGAGTAGTCGGAGCCCGCGAAGGGCAGTTCGGACGGCGGCAGGTCGTCGCCGTAGAACCGGAGCAGGCGCGAGGCGTGGACGTTGTCGAGCTGCCACTTCTTGCCGTTGACGGTCGCCATGGCGCGACGGGGCTGGATGCTGTAGTGCGTCGGAGCGCCGAGGGTGCCTGTGGACAGGTCGGCGTTGTAGCGCAGGGGCCAGAACTCGCGGCGGTCGAAGATCTCGAGGCGGTGCAGGCGCTTGACCTTGGTCGGGTCCAGGGGCTCGGACAGGGGCGCGGGGTCGTCGGTGACCATCAGGACCATGCACTCGCCCAGGCCTCGGCCCCAGGTGTCGGCGCGGCGGAAGGTCGCGCGCACGTTCAGGGTCTTCATCTCGGCGTGCAGTGGATGCTCGCTCTTGGTGTCGTCGGTGATGATCCAGGGCTTCGTGGTCGCCCAGCTGGGATGGAGCTGGCAGATCCGGCGGTAGAGCCCACCACGGAGCAGGGCCACGAGCTCGTCGGTGGTCAGGTACTCGCGCTCGGTGTTCGGCCTCGCCTGCGCCCCGGAGTCGCGGTAGCCCCCGAGCCCGGACAGCGGGTTGCTCATCGCCGACCCGCTGTAGTTGGACTGGTTGCTGTAGCCGTCGGTCGATGACGAGTCGGTTCGGAGATCGACGGGGGAAGGCGGGGCGCCTGCGATGGCGGTACGGATTCGGTCGCGTAGGGACATGGGGCCTCCTGGCCTGCTCGTCGTATGGTAGCACCTAACCCAGCATGTCGAACCAGGATCGGTGAGACGCCTGACCCTGTTCCTCGAGGGTCCAGCGCATGTTGATCTGGCTGGTGGCGTCCATGTCGTCATCGTTGGCGCCCAAGGGGAACGCGACGATGTTCTCGAGCCAGTCGCCGACCCAGGGGGCGACGGACGGATCGGGCGGGATGATGGCCCCGGACTCACCGGCGCGCTCCACGAAGCGGGCGCGGGCTCCCTTGCTCTTGTCGTCGCCGGGGGTGTCCTTGGACGGGTGGAAGCGCACGAGCGCGACGCCCATGTAGGCGGGTTCCCTGGCGTCCAGGTAGTTCGTGCCGTTCGCCGTGTCCTCGACCAAGCACCCGCCCTGGGTGCGGACGATGAACCGGCACCACTTCGCGATCATGGCGTCCATGGCCTGGAAGTACTCGATGGACCCCATACGGGCGTAGACCCGGTCGAGCGGGTAGCGCTTGCCGTCCTTCTTGGCCCAGCACTGGATGGCGTTGAAGTCAGCAAGCGCAGTGCCCTTCTTCGCAGCGTCGGCAGAGATCCAGACCTCGTCCGCGGTGGCGGCGATGTCCTCGGGTTGGCAGTGGTAGCGCTCTCGGAACCACTCGCGCTTGATCATGCCGCCCTCGAGGGGGGTTGGGCGCTGCTGGTAGAGGCTGGCCCAGACCCGCTCGCCGACGCCTGCCTTGATGCGCTCGAGGTGCTCGAGGGGGTAGCGCTCCGGGTGCAAGGCCTCGCCCTCGCGGCGGAACTCCTCGTCCTTCTCAGCGATGGCGGGGTAGCTGACGACCTCCCAGCCCTCGTCGGGCTGCCGGAGCACGAGCCCGGTCAGGTCCTCGTGGTGCCACCTGGTCGCCATGATGATGATTCCGCCGCCGGGGGCCAGGCGGGTGTAGGCGACGGACTGATACCAGGACCACAGGCGGCGGCGCTCGGTTGGCGACTCGGCCGCGGCCATATCCTTGATTGGGTCATCGATGCACAGGACGTGAGCTCCGCGCCCGGTGAGAGGCCCGCCGACACCGACGGCCTTGTACCCGCCGCCCCCGGGCACCTTCCAGTTGTTGACCCTGTCCACGTCCGTCCGCTTGTAGTCGGCGTAATAGGTCTTCTCGGGCTTCTTGGGGCGCAGGTGCGGAAACACGTCCAAGGCGTCGCCTCGGGCCACTTCGCGGGCGTCGCGGCTGTTGTCGTCGGCGAGTTCTTGGCCGTAGGACGCGCAGACGAACTCGTGGTCAGGGTAGAGGGCCAGGTGCCAGTCCGGGTAGCGCCGGCTGACGATGTGGGTCTTGCCGTGCCGGGGCGGCATGGCGATCACGAGCCGTGGGGACTCACCGGCCTCGACCTGGCGTGAGAAGCGGGACAGGCGGCGGCACAGGTCGCGGTGAACCCATCCGGCTTGGTAGTTGGGCGGACTGGTGTACTGCACGAACCGGAGCAGGCTGTCGGGGTGGTCGGTGCGCTCGGCCACGGTCAGGAGGTGACGACGCCACCGCTCCTCCTCCCGCGCCTCACGCTCGCGCCTGTACCGGAGCAGGGGATCGTCGCTGGTGAGGGCTTGGCGCATGGGCTACTCGACCGGCTCGTGACGCCCGCCGCTGACCTCGCGCAGTTCGATCACCTTGCCCGCGCGCTCCCTCTCCATCCGGGCGATCTCGGCGTCGAGCTCTTCGTCGGACAAATGGCGCTCGGGGCGGGCTGTCACGTCGATGCCGCCGGAGAGGTGGAGCCGGTGCGGGGACTCGATGCCGAGGACGCGGGACTCGATGGAGAGCAGGTTGGTGTAGGTCCGCAACTCCCCCCGCTGGAGCGCGATGTTCTGTCCCAACCTGACCCTGGCCAGCCACCCGGCGCGCTCGTCCTCGATGGCGGCGGTCTTGATCGCGTCGCGCCACTGCGCCTCCACTCGCGCCCGCCATGCCTGGATGGTGCGGCGCGTGACCCCGTGCCGCTTCGCAAGCTGGCGCTGGGCCTGCCTCGACCACTTGCCAGCCATCAGCACGGCCTCGACCTCGTCCAGGCCCACGGAGCGCTGTTCCCTGGTCAGCTTGGGCATGGGCTACTCCAGGGCGCCGGGGCCTGGGTCCTTGCCGTGCTCCTTCGCCCAGCGGGTCCAGCGGCGCCGGATGACGTCGCAGTAGCGGGGGTCGAGTTCGATGCAGCGGGCGACCCGACCCGTGAGCGCGCAGGCGATGAGGGTGGTGCCGGAGCCAGCGAAGGGGTCGAAGACCACCTTGGCGGCAGGCGCGAACTCCAAGCACCATAGGATGACAGGCAGCGGCTTCTGGGTGATGTGCTCCTTCTTCTCGTGGCTCCAGTGGTGGCGCAGGACGCGGACTCGTCGACCGAAGTTCGTCCATGCCAGTTCAGCCTCGGCAAAGGAGAGACCGGGTAGCTTCTTGTCCCATACGAGCCAGTCATTGGATGTCGGTAGATCGTTGAAGTAGTTCCCGCCCCAAACGCACACCATCGGCGCCTCGGCGAGCAGCCACGCCACTCTTGGCGCCTCTCTGTCCCACTCGGTCGATCCGCGCTGACCATCAACCTTGGCGCGCGACCCCTTACGCTTACGGTCGTTTGCCCCCATTCCGAACTTCTGCGCATCGATGCCGTATGGAGGGTCGGTGATCACTACGTCCGGGCTGGTCTCATGCAAGGCCGCCTCGACGACGGTCGAGTCTTCGCAGTCCCCGCACACCAGCCGATGCGGCCCAAGCTCGTAGACCTCGCCAGGCTGCGAGTCGGGCGGGCCTGCGTCCGGCTCGGGTGCATCATCGTCACCCTCAGACGGCTCGATGGAGGGCTCCACTTCCGCGAGCAGGGCCTCCAACTCCTCATCATCCCAGCCCAGTCCCTCGAGCGCGTCCTCGTCGTCCAGCGACTTGAGCAGATCCGTCAGGGTGTCGGTGTCCCACTCCGCGGTCTCGGCGCTACGGTTGAGGATCAGCCCCAGGCGGGTGGCGTCCACGCCGCCCAGGTCCACCTCGGCCACCATGGCCTCCTCGACTCCCATCGCCCGCAGCTCGGCCAGTCGGCAGTTGCCACCGATCACGCGCCCGGTGCCCTTCTGGACCACCAGCGCCTCGACCTGCCCGAACTCCTTGAGGCTGGACCGGACCGCGGCCCGGTTGCGCTCCGGGTGCTTGCGGGCGTTCGCGGGGTCCTCGTGGAGCGTGTCGATTCGCACACTCTTGAACTCGACCTGTGCCATATCACACACCTCAGTATGAAGAACTTCCTTCACCCACCCTACCACGCCCCTGCCCGCGCTCGCCACCCATTGCCAGCACGGGCGCTGTCTCCACTCCACACCCCTGCACCGCGCCCCACGCCAGCCCTCGACCTATCCCCATGGGTCCAGACGGGCGCGGAACCTCACCCCACGCTCCAACGTCACTTTTCCCGAAACCGCTGATCCCGCACTGATCCCAC
>JGI10211J34971_10000478_pt1 | contig 32545 bp, 29 predicted proteins | sample Etolagsediment_FD_34971 | JGI IMG/M metagenome (IMG submission 34971)
GCCAACCGATATGGCCACCGCAAAACACCAAATGTACGACTATTTAGTGTACATGCACAAAGAAGTTCAAAAAGTCGTGGATGCGGATGGACGACAATATGATGCCGAGAAAATTGACCAGTCGATGTATAAAGACAGACCGGTGTTTGATCAGGCGGCGAAGAATAATGCGCGTCATATATACATAGAAATTACCGGTGGCGACTTCTAATTTGGGGCTTATTTGAGCGATTTCTGCGTTGGCTTTCACTCACATAGCTAAGCTATGCTTTGATCAAGCCGCCTTGAACTCATCTCAAATAACCACCCAAATTGTTTTGGTTGTTTTGACCACTTCTGCGTTGGCTTTCACTTACATAGCTAAGCGATGCTTCGATCAAGCCGCCTTGAACTCATCTCAAATAATTACCCAAATTGTTTGGGACTTGTTCTGGTGGTTTCGTTGTTGGCTTGCACTCATCTTAAACAATCACTGGAATGATTTTGTTTTGTTCTTAACATTTAGATACAAAAAAGCCGAACTGAGCAGGCCTGCTCAATTCGGCTTTTTGTTTTGGAACATTTAAAAGGTTAGTTAATGTCTATTTAACTTACTTCATTGGATCCATTAGGTTGGGTTCATCGATGTAGCCGTTTTCGATGCCTTTGGTCACGACGGCAACAGCGTCGTGCGGGTGTAGGCTTTCTAGGTGGTTGATGCGTACCCAGTAATCGTTGTAATCAGCACAAGCGTTTAGCTTGGTTTGAAGGCGACGTCCAGCGTCTTCACAGAACATCAAGTTCGAAGCATTTAAGCGAGCAAATTCTTGTTCGTCTTCACGTTTAACGGTGGCTTGAACGGGGGTTTGCAAGGCGTCTTCAATGTGATTAATCAAATCTGAGATTTCTAAGTGATTACTCTCTTGCACTTTGACTTTAACTTGTGCATACGAACGTTGGCTGTGTGGCGTGGCGTTAATCCCTTCTGGGGTACCGAGCCAATTCAGAACCGTTGTATAGTCGATCTCTTTACCGGAAAACTGCGCTTCAAAGGCTTCTTGAATCAGTTGACGAGCCAGTGCGGCTGAACATGGGCAGGTTGAAGAGTAAGGGACTTCAATGGACAGTTCACACTCAAATTGCCCATTACGCATTTCACCGCGCAAGGTGGTTGGGTAGTGTTTCCAACCACTGTTATCACTTTTTAGTGAGCGACGACGTTCGTAGTAATCAAACTTAAATTCCACAAAGGCGTTAGCGCTTAGACCTTGGTGCGATTCAATGAACTTATCTAAGATGGCTTTGACGCGGTTAGGCGAAAGCGGCTCTTGCGTAGCCATTTGATCGAGTAATAGATACAAGCGAGACATGTGAATGCCTTTGCTCATTGGGTCATCTAAACTAACGTAGGCTTGGGCTTGAGAAGATAGACGAACTTCCGCGTCGGCAGAGCCATCGGCTTGGGCTTGTTTTAGAAGAATAGGCAGTTCAATCCCACTCATTCCAACCCAGTTAAGTTTACCTTGAGGCGTTTGGTGCGGTTGGCACGCGATATCGGGCATGTGCTTGGTCATGCAATTTCCTTCGACTTAGAGCGCCTTAATGTCCGCAAAATTGTGAAAGATTGGGTCAAGGTCACTGAAAATTAATTTGATTGATGATTCTATCAAAAAATAGTTCATAAGGGGTGGTTAATGTGAACTATTGTCGTTTAGGTTTGATGGCTAGATTATGTTTTATGAATGCAATTTAATAATTGAGCTTCAATATATTTTAAGTCGTTGAAATTTAATTGTATTTTGGGTTTTATGAGCAGTTCAAGGCGGCTGTCTTGTCGCCAAGCGATGTCTGAAAATTGTAATTGTTGTTCCGTCCAGTTAATGAGTTGCCATTCGTTACCCGTTTTGAGTAGGCCTTTAGCGCGATTTAATTTAGGCGCAAGCGTTGCAAAAAAAGTTTTCAATTTTACGCGGTTAAATTGCAGGCTCGCTGGCCAAACCCAGCCAACCGAAATGATATTTTGTTGGGCGTTGGTTGAAACTTGGCAGGCCTGTGTGTTTGCAATTGTGCTGGCGTGCTCATTAGATTCGCTCACCATTTGATTATGGTGTTCATCCAAGCCAGCTAAGAATACAAATGGGGCGGGAGTATGTGCCTGCATAAGTGTGTTGAGGGGGACTGCGCCAAAACGACTGTGGATAACCTGTGATTTACTCGGATAAAGATTTTCTAATATGGCATTTGAGCAGGCCTGCTGACTTTCAGAGCTGAGATCCGTTTGGTTAAGGACCACAATATCTGCGAGTGTGACGAGGTCTCGCATGACCGCTGATTTTTGCCAACGCGTTTCAGTAAGTTGTTTGGGGGTGATGACACAAACTATGGCTTGCAGAGCGAGTGGCTGTTTAAAAGTGGTGTGTTTTAAGGTGTCGATGATTTTAGCGGGGTGCCCTAAACCCGTTGGTTCAATGAGTAAGCGGTCAAGCGGTTGGTTTGAGTTTGAGTTTTGAGTCAGCAGTTGGTTAATCGCTTCCACCAAACTCAATTGCGCAGTGCAACAAACACAGCCACCGGATACTTGTTTAAGGGAGACTTGCTCAGAGGCATTGGATTGCAAACTGGCGACATCAATATCAATGTCACCAAATTCATTAATGAGAATTCCCCAACGTTCGTTTTCGGGTTTTTGTGTCAGAAGGTGTTTAACGGTGGTGGTTTTGCCACTTCCCAACAGGCCTGTGATTAGGTGAACGGGAAGTGGGGTACTGTGCATGAATTTAACCGTTTAGGTTTTTATTTAAAAAACAGCAGATCTTCGCCGTCGAGTAGTTCGTTGACGAGTTTTTCTTTGTCAATTTCAATGCCCAAACGCTCAGCAATGATTTGTGCATCACGGTACGCATTGCCTAAACAGGTTGTGGCGCCGGGTGAAGGGGTCATATTGAAAATGAGGTTTTCATTTTCAGGGACAATGCTGGCTTCCCCTAATTTTAATTGCATGGTGGTTTTATCAATAACCTGAGGCCGTAAGCCACCAATGCCATCCGCGTACTCTAAATCTTCTGCTTTTAAGCTAGGGATAATTTTTTGCGCGTCTTTGGCAAACAGCTTTTGACGAATCACCGGAATTTCAAACGCAAAGTTACGGAAGATGTAGTTACGAATGGTGCTGTCTTTCATTAAATCCCAGAACACACGAATCACTTTGGTATCGAGTTTTAAACTCTTCCAGAAATCCCAGTAGGTGCCGCCGGTGTAACGTTCCAGTTTTGGAAGTACCAGTGCGGTTGGTCCAAGACGGGTTTTTTCAAGTTCTACTAAGTCTGGGTCACCGTGTAAGGCGGCAAACGGCAGCTTGTCGTTTTGCATGGTGTAGACTTTACCGTTAAGCATTTTGGGCACGTAATAAAAACTGCCCGCCATCGGTAGAATCGACATATCCAAACCGTGGCCTAACTGGTTTGCCAGTAATAAGCTGTGCGCGCCGGCTGAGACCACAACAAAGTTGGCTAAGAAGGTACCTTGTTGGGTGACGAGTTCATAGTGGTCATCATACTTGGTGATTTTTTTAACTTGCGAGTCCAGTGATACGTTAATTTCTGTACCATTGTTGAACGCATTGTCAATAAACGACTTAGAGAGGTTGCCGTAGTTGACCGCTGAGTATTCATCGGTACAGCCAGAAGCCATGATTTTTTCAGGGCGCGGTTTACCGTCGATTAGGGCAACGTTTGGCTCCACTTCGGCGATGCGCTCGGCATCCCAAAGCTCCATATACGGAAAAGCTTCGGCAAAGTTATGGTGGCGCTCTTCTAAACGTTCACACTCTTCATCGCCGACCGCCAAAATCATTTTTGGAAATTTGTAGATAAAGTCGTTTTTCTCAACTTGATCAGCATAACGCACCAACATATTGGCTTGGCGTTTTACGATGACAGCTTTCTCTAAGGTGTAGTTGGTTTCAATATCACCGCAGTGCAATGTTTGGCTATTGCTTCGAGCATTTGAGTTGAGTGGCGCTAACGAGCCATACTTCTCTAGAACCGCAATCGACTTGATATTGGTATATTTAGACAAAACGTACGTTAAGGCGCTTCCGGAAATGCCTCCGCCTACAATAACGACATCAAATACTCTATTTTCCATGCAAATAACTCAATTTAGCAGCCTTGGCCACATAGGTGAAAATTCAAAACGATATTAAGATACCATTATATAAAATTTTCAATCTAATTTGATGTTACTGACACGCAATATTATTTGATGCGATAGGGCAAGGTTTTTAGAGGTAAATTAAGGTTTTATAAAACGTTTCAAATTTCGCAGGTGCGCGGCGAGCATTGATATTCTTTAAGACGTTGTAGATCTTCAAGCATTTGTGGTTGCTGGCTAAATTGTTGTTTTAGGGTATCTAAATCTAATACAGTCAGTTGTTCGGGTTCAATTGCGTAATGCATCCAGGTTCCGTCGCGCCATGCACGGACCAAACCGGCATTTTTTAGGTAGGCCAAGTGACGAGAAACGGTGCTTTGTCCAAGTGTTAAAACCGTGACCAAATCACAGACACACAACGATTCTTGGTTGATAAGTAGGTTAACAATGCGCAAGCGCACTGGTTCGGCTAGGGCTTTAAAGGTTTGAGAGAGTTGATCCACGCGCGTTTCCAACAGTTTGTGAGAATTTAGCAGGCCTGCCAATTTGAGGCCTGTTTGCAAATAATCATACCATTCAGTTTTTTAAACAATCCCAAAAAAATTAAATAGATTGATATATCTGTATATACGGATATAATTGTTTATGTTCAATTGATGGATTAAAGGAAGTGCTATGTCATACACATTAAAAACACGCGCTATTTCGCTTTTTGTTTGGTTTACGCTTTTATGGGTGTCGCCAGTGATGGCGAACAGTTTTGAATTTAAGCCGGTTACCCAAGACGTATATGCCTATATCGGGCCACTTGAAAATCGCACGCCAGACAATCTTGGTCTGAATAATAATATCGGTTTAGTGGTCACCGATCAGGGCGCCGTGTTAATTGACTCGGGTGCGGGAATTCCCTCTGCGCAAGCCTTAGAAAAAGCGGTCAAAAACATCACCGACAAACCGATTGTTGCAGTCATTAATACGGGTAGCCAAGACCACCGTTGGTTGGGTAACGGTTATTTTGCTGAACGCGGGGCAACAATTTACGCCTTAGCAGCGACCGTTAAAACCCAGCAATCGATGGGGGCGGGGTTAGTGGATAAAATGACGAAAGTCTCTGAAACCTTTTCGACAACACACCCCACCGTTTCGAAAGCGCCTTTTGCAGGCGATTCAGCGACTTTGACCATTGGCAATATGGATTTTGAGTTGCACTATTATGGCGATGCACACTTTCCAGGGGATGCGGTGGTTTGGTTGCCAAATCAAAAGGTGTTGTTCTCTGGGGATTTAATTTATGTGGATCGTATGCTGGGTGTTCACCCGTTTTCAAATGTGAAGTCGTGGCAGAAAGCGTTTCACCAAGCTGAGAAGCTACCAGCGAAATTTATTGTGCCGGGACACGGACAAATTGCCGATTGGGATTTGGCTCGAAAAGACACCGGTAATTATTTAGATAAGTTGGTGTTAGTAATGGAACAAGCGTCAGAAGAGATGAAAGGCGTGGATGAGGTGGTGTCTGAGAATGCCGATTGGCCTGAATTTAAACACCTTGAACATTATGGCTCTTGGCATAAAACCATTTTAAGTCGCACCTTCTTACAATTTGAAGCGGCGATGTAAGTTCGGCGATGTTTGAAACCCTTGGAAATTTAGTTGCCTACGATTTATTGGCTTTAGATGCCAGCTCAAAGCTGGGGCCTGCTGTTCAGTTTTTTGTAATGGACGTGGCCAAAATTTTTGTTTTACTGACGGTGATTATCTACTTAATGGGGTTATTGCGCGCGTTTGTCTCCACCGAAAAAGTGCGTGATGTGGTTGCTGGCAAACCCAAGTGGCTCAGTCGCTCCTTAGCGATTGGTTTGGGCGGTGTGACGCCGTTTTGCTCTTGCTCTTCGGTGCCACTGTTTATTGGCTTTGTTGAAGCACGTATTCCCCTTGGGATTACCTTTGCATTTTTAATTGCAAGCCCTATGATTAACGAAGTCGCGGTGGTGTTACTGGTAACCATTTTAGGCTGGGAAGTCGCACTGTTGTATGTATTAGCAGGCCTGACCGTGGCCTATGTTGGGTCAATGGTGATGGAGTGGTTTAAGCCAGAGCGTTGGGTAGAATCGTATGTTTGGGATATTAAAAGCAGACAATCGGCGATTCAGTCTGGCGACTCTACTTCAATGGGGTTATTAGCGCGCCATCAATTTGCCACGAATGAAGTGGTGGTCATCGTCAAACGCATCTGGATTTGGGTGCTGATTGGAATTGGCATTGGGGCGGTTTTTCACGGTTACGTGCCTGAAAAATGGGTCACGGAAAATCTTGCTGGCGGTGATTGGTGGAGTGTGCCCGCCGCCGTGTTAATTGGCATACCGCTGTATTCGAATGCAACGGGCGTGATACCAGTACTAGAGGCGATGTTAGCCAAAGGCGTCCCTTTGGGTACCAGTTTGGCGTTGATGATGAGCATCGCGGCGTTATCCTTGCCGGAGCTGTTAATTTTAAGAAAAGTGGTGCAATGGCCAGCGCTTGCCTTATTTGTATCGGTGTTAGCCGTCTCATTTGTGTTGGTGGGTTACGGGTTTAATTTTTTATACGCCTGAGTGTTCAGGAAATGTAATTTAAAAAGGAAATATTATGAGCAGTGTTATTAAGGGTAATCGTCCATTAAGAATTTTTTCTGGAATGGTGTTGGTGGTATTGGTAATTGCTCATTTTATGGAGCAGATTGATTTAACGAAAATCTCGTTTTTATGGTTGATTATTGCCATGGGAATCAACGCCTTTCAAGCCTCGTTTACTGGGTTTTGCCCAATGTTTAAAAACGCCAACGGAGAGTGTGTTGCTTGTGGCGTGGCGTGTGACCAACCCACCGATAAAAAAGCGAGCAAAGCCTCAAGCAGTGGCTGTTGTTCGAGTGACGCGGCGAGTTGTTGCGATGACAGCGGATGTTGCCCCGATGAAAAAGCGGACAAGTCCAAAACCACCCAAGCGTGCTGCGATGATGAAAAATCCGGTTGTTGTGAGCAAACCGAAAAAACGCCTTGCTGTTCCGATGAACAGTCTGCCGATGCCGGCACAGATACCACTGAAAAGGTGGTCATTAAGGTATTGGGTTCAGGGTGTAAAAACTGTGACACCACGATTAAATTAATTGAACAGATGGCCGCTCAGAGTCAATTAGCCATTCAATTGTTAAAGGTCGAAGACCTTGCTGAAATTGCCGGTTATGGCGTGATGTCGACCCCAGCGGTGGTGATTGATGAAGTGGTTGTGCATTCAGGCAGTATTCCAACCAAACATGAAGTTAAACGTTGGCTAAAAACGGCATCTGAAAAAGACTAAATGTCATTTCGCTGTCATACGCGTTTGTTGTAATGCCGACAATTTATAAGATCAGATAGAAAAAGAGAGTAGAAAGAATGTCGATTAAAGTAGCCATTAATGGTTTTGGACGAATGGGACGTTTAGCACTGCGTGTTGCTTATGACTGGCCAGGCGTAGAGTTTGTACACATTAATGAAATTGCCACCGATGCGTATGGTTCCGCACACCTACTTAATTTTGATTCGGCGCATGGTCGTTGGCACCATGAGGCACGTGAGCAAGATGACCAAATTATCATTGGCAAACACGCGATTAGCTATTCACAAAACAAAGACATCGACCAGACCAACTGGGCAGGCTTAGATGTGGATGTGGTGATTGAAGCGACCGGAAAATTCCGCAGCCGTGTTAGTTTACAAGCCTACCTTGACCAGGGCGTTAAGCAGGTGATTGTGGCCGCGCCGATGAACGAAGGGATTAAGAATATCGTTATGGGCATTAACGATGACACCTTTAAAGCCGGTAAAGACCCTATTATCACGGCGGCCTCGTGTACCACTAACTGCATCGCACCGGTGATTAAAGTGTTGCAAGAAAAAGTGGGTATTAAACATGGCATGATTACCACCATGCACGACCGCACCAATACCCAAAAAGTGGTGGATCACGGCCATAAAGATTTACGCCGTGCACGGGCGGGGTTTGAATCCTTAATCCCAACCACAACTGGTTCGGCTAAAGCGATAGGTTCGATTTTTCCAGAGCTGGATGGCCGTTTAAATGGCTTGGCCGTTCGTGTACCCTTAATGAACGCGTCTTTGACCGATTTGGTGTTTGAGATGGCGCGAGAAGTGACCGTTGAAGAGGTGAATAAACTTTTTAAAAAGGCCTCTAAAACCTACCTAAAAGATATTTTAGGCTATGAAGAACGTCCATTAGTTTCGGTCGATTACGAAGGTGAACTGTGTTCTTCAGTGATTGATGCGCCATCCACCATGGTGGTCAATGGCACACAGTTAAAAGTATTGGCTTGGTATGATAACGAAATTGGCTATGTAGCCAGAATGATGGAACTGGCCGTTAAAGTTGGTGAAATGAACCGATTTAGACAAGAGCGTAAACGTGCGAAAAAATTGGCCAAAAAACAGCAGGGGTAAACTCTGCACAATTTATTACAGTGAATCTAAGCAGGCCTGCTGGTTTTCAAAAGAGTAAAAAACGATGAACGCTATTCAGCAATACAGCATTGTTACCGCCAACTACTGGGCATTTACCATTACCGATGGTGCTTTACGCATGTTGGTGTTGCTGTTCTTTTATCAGTTGGGTTACAGCCCGCTTGAAATTGCCATGCTGTTTTTGTTCTATGAGTTTTTTGGGATTGTTACCAATTTAGTCGGTGGTTGGCTGGGCGCAAAAATGGGCTTAAAGCTCACTATGGACTTGGGCCTAGCGTTGCAAATTGGCGCACTGTTAATGCTTACGGTTAACCCAGAGTGGTTAAGCGTTTTTTACGTGATGTTGGCGCAGGCCTTTTCGGGAATTGCCAAAGACCTCAATAAAATGAGCGCTAAGAGCAGTATCAAAAGTTTGGCGTCCGATGCCGACGGCACCTTGTATCGCTGGGTTGCGTTGCTGACCGGTTCTAAAAACGCCTTAAAAGGGGTGGGGTTCTTTTTGGGTGCTTATCTATTGTCAACGGTTGGCTTTGAAAACGCGCTTTACCTATTAGCAGGCCTGCTGGTTTTGGCGTTGTTGGTTTCGGTGCTGTTTTTAGACAATGCGTTAGGCAAAGCTAAAAACAAACCCAAATTCAGTGAACTATTCTCTAAAAGCTCTGCAATTAACACGCTATCGGCAGCACGTTTCTTTTTGTTTGGCGCGCGTGACGTTTGGTTTGTTGTCGCTTTGCCGGTGTATCTGGCCAGTGTTTTGGGTTGGGAGCACACTCAAATCGGTAGTTTTATGGCGTTGTGGATTATTGGTTACGGAGTGATTCAAGCCAGTGCTCCGAAACTGACCGGTCTTAAAAAGGTCAAGAATTCTGGACAAGCCGACGCTCAAACGAGCAATTTACCAACCAGTCGAACCGCCATGTTATTGGCGTTTGGGTTGGCGGCCATACCGACGTTTATGGGCTTAACCTTAAGCTATGAACCGCAGTGGATTTTACTGGTTGGTTTAGGCGTGTTTGGGGTGGTGTTTGCGCTTAATTCTGCGGTGCATTCGTACTTGATTGTGTCGTATGCGGATGCCGATGGCACCTCTAAGGACGTTGGCTTTTACTATATGGCCAATGCGGGCGGGCGTTTAACTGGAACCTTACTGTCTGGTTATGTTTATCAAGTCGCGGGCATGGAGGCCTGCCTGTTTATTGCCGCGGGTTTTGTGTTGTTAGCTGGGTTGTTGGCGGGGCGTATTCAAACCGCGTAATAAACGTTAGAAAGCTTAATAGAATACAAAAAAGGCGACGGTTGCTATGTGAACCGTCGCCTTTTTTGTTTGTGGAAACCGAATCGCGCTAAGGAGTTAAATCAGACGTTTACGAATCGCTAAACCCAAAATATTGCCCAGTAATGCAAACACCAACCACACCCAACCATGCAAACTGCCAGAGGCAATGCCGCTAAAGAATGCACCGATATTGCACCCGGATGCCATGACCGCACCAAAACCCATGACCGTTCCGCCCAAGACACTGCCAATTAAGCGATTACGATTAATACTCACTTTAACGCGGGGTCGTAAAAGCGAGACCAAAAATGCGCCAATCAATACGCCCATGGTGGTCAAGCTCACGGTGTTTTCAAGGGGGCCTTGATTCATTCGAGTGGCGTTTTCCATACTGTAATCCCAAAACGTCCAATCGAGTGGCAGTTTCAGAAGGTCAATCAGGCCACTTCCCCAATACGGGAAAATAGAGCTGATAGACCACGGAGTGCCAGAAATTAACAGCAACGACGCATTTAAAATCGCCAAGCTAATCGCCGCTAAAAAGAACGAGTGGCTGTAGATGCTTTTACCGCGCACGATAAAGAGAGGTTGGTACTTTTTAGAACTGTGATAATGACTGTTGGTTTCGATTTTTTTAAGTAATAAAAATAAACCGATTAACAGCAACATTTGTACAACTAAGCCGCCAATCCAACCAAATTCAAGTTGAAAAGCAAACGGCTCTATCGCTGGCAGGCTACTCCAATCTTCAAAGGTGTAAGCGGCTAGCGTACCGCCAATCACCATAAAAAATAGCGTTGTAAAAGACAGTGCTTGAATTTGCCCCACGCGGTTTAAGGTGCCAGAAGTACAGCCACATCCAATCTGCATTCCAATCCCAAAAATAAATGCGCCAATCGGCAACGCTAAACTCAGGGTTCTGATAAAACCGGTAAAGCTTTGATCCCCTAATTGTTCAGTCGCTAAAAGCGGTGCAAACAATAAAATGGCCAGACCCAATAGCACCACAATGGCGCGCATTCCCACGGTTCGTTTTTCTAAGATCATTGAGCGAAAACTGCTACTAAACCCGTACTGAAAAAAGTTTAATGTCGCGCCTAAAAGTGTTCCTATCCAAAGAATGGTAAAGGTATAAAGATACGGTTCCGCCAGCTTTTGAGCGAGGCCAAATAACAGCAACGGAGAAACTAACAGCAAAATCAAAACACCGGGGGACAACTGACGCATTTTTACTCTTCCTTGAATATTCAGAGCATTCTAATAAAACAAATTTATTGGTGCCAATCGTTAATAGTTATAGGGGTATGAGAGAAAAGCCTTAAGCAGGCGTTTTTAGAATTTTTTATTAAAACTTATTTCAAATCAAGTCTGTTTTTACAGAATCACCCGTATGGGCGATTAATTAAAAATAGCTCTAAGCCTACTATGAAAAGTGTAAAGAAAAGGTCTATGCAGACCAGTTGAAAACAACTCAACTGCACGAAGATTTAATTATAACTTGAGGGGATTAATCATGAGTTTTAGAAAAAAATATTTAGTCTTGGCAATGGCAGCAACTTTTACAGTACCCATCGCTTATGCAGAAACGGCTGATACTCAATTAGAGTTTACAGACACCATTAACTTATCCAATGCTCAAACGCCGGATTTAGGTATGGCGTTTAAAACTAAGCTGGTTCGTTTAGGTAATGGTATGTTGATTACCACGTATGGTGATGGCGTTGACGCAACAAAAATGGCCTATGACCTGAAGGGAGATGTTGAACGTCCTGCGCGTGATATTTTTGTGCGCACCTGTGCCAGTGCTGCGGTTGACTGTTCGGTAGAGGAGAACTGGAGTGAACCGGTGAATGTTTCTAATACTGCGATGCTTTCAAGCATGACGACCGATTGGCAAGGTGATAATGGTGAACCTGCGCCATACCCGGGTGATTCAGACAAACCAAACATCGCCAACGGGGGTGGTAACCTAATGTTGACATGGGTGGATAAATTCTGTGATGCCTTGCCAGGAGATGTCGATGGAACCAACCAACGATCTGTGAGTTACTTAACACGCGACAACCGTGAAATTCCATTTAGTTGTACGTGGGCATCTTACTCAAGCAATGGTGGATTAGCATGGAGCGATCCTGTTCAGTTAAGTGATGGATCTCGCGATGCGAAACAAGATTCCAGTAAAGTTAACTCGGTAGGTAAAGCGATTATTGCCTGGCAAGAGGATCCCTTAGGATTGCAGATTGGTGCGGCAGATGGACCGGGTGATGGTGCGTCTGGGGCAACAGCCTCTCATGGTACCGATGTTTGGTATGCAACGACAACGAATGAATTAAATGCTACAGATCCAACAAAAGGGAAGCCAACTGGATTCACCAATGTTGCTCGTCTGACAGATAATGCAACCAACGTCGCTTCGGGTAACCATGGTGTTATCAAAGATGCAACAGGTGCGATTGTTGAAGATGACTCTATTGATGGTGGACAGGCTGCAGCCACTCGTCCAAATACCGGGTTAGTCGGGCCACAGATTGTTATTGCGTATGAAGAGACTAAAGGTTCAGAAGGGTTGGATATTGGTAAGTTTGTACGTTATCACAACTTTAACTACACAATCGATCCATCTACTCAATCTGGTCAAGCGGGTTGTATCTTGTCTAACCCACTTGAAAATGCACGTCGTGTTCGCTTTATTCCACAAGCCACACCGGGTGAAGAGAGTGGTATCCAAATGGGTATCTTCTGGAAAGAGGGGCAGTATGACCAAGGTGGTCCATCAGACATTATGGTGCGTATCGCTAAAAATGGTATTGCGCCTGAAAATATGACACCTGCGGTGGATGCAAATTGTCGTACTTCGGTTTACAGCGATGATGATCCGTTAACGGTTGATGCTGAAGATTTAAATAATGCGCCGGCGATTAATATCAGTAGTAATGCGCCGATTGCAACAGCAGAAAATTTAGCGGATACCACTGAGGCCAATAACATTGAGAATGCTTTAGCTCACCGTGGTGCAATTGTCGGTGACGATATGTACATTGGTTACAGCTACACTTCCGATTGGGCGCTTGCAACTTATACCGACCTTGCAAACTACGACTTCTGGTTGCGTAAATATGATGGTGTGACCGATACCTGGGCAGATCCGGTTAATTTATCTAACCTGCCAAGTAAGTCGTTTAATGTTCGTGAACCCCGTTTTGTTAAATCAACTTTCTCAACGGTTGAAACGGATAACTACAACCCAGACGCCTTTATTGTGGCATGGGGAACTCAAACCAATGTGGCTTCCCATATCGAAGAAGCGGAAGATTTGGATATTTTCTACACCCGTTCATTCGATAAAGGGGTGACTTATGAACCCGTTGTTGGGGTAGCAAACCCAAGTGGCAACGCGCGTTTTGAATCGCAATTACGTTTGTCACCAGACGGAACAAAAGTCTATGCCGCTTGGAATGAGACAGATGGCGTGACTACTGACGCAGTTTATGCAGAGGCTGTAACGGTAGATGCAGCAGTTGAAGCAAACGATCCGTATTCAGTGTTGTACAGCTTATCCTCTATTGCTGCGCCATCAAGTGCAACAGATTCAAGTGGTGGATGTAGCGTATCAGAAAATGCAAAATTTGATCCGGTACTTCCTGCGCTATTAGCCTCTGCACTCGCGTTCTTTGGTTATAGACGTTACCGTCAACAAAAATAAGCAAGTTGTTAGGTTAGCAACTTATCTTAGAGTCTAACTGTTAGGCACCATTTAAGACTTTAAATGGTGCCTTTTTTTATGGCTGGATTTTAGTTGCCATCTATCTTGCAAATAAAACAGGATTAGGCACGTGTTTTCAATTTTGTGGTTAGAGCTCGCTCTCGTGTGTAAAAAACCCTTTTGGCCTGAAAATAAAATTTATTTAGCGTTATTAGCTGCACCAGCAGGGTTGATTTTAAGTTATTGGCTTTTACCTCTCACCTTTGTCTCTATAGAGGCCTCTTTTTTATCGTTGTTTTTGTTTATTCTTTGGCAACCATTTATAGAGGAGTTATTTTTTAGAGGCGTTTTACAAGGAAAGCTAAGCCATTTTCATTGGTTTAACCAACGCTATTTAGGTATCAGTCGCGCTAATGTTTTGGTGAGTCTGGTGTTTGTGATGGCGCATCTTTTTGTGCACACGGTTTTTTGGGCGTGGGCGGTGTTTTTACCCTCATTGGTCTTTGGCTACTTTAGAGACCAGTACCAGTGCTTGATACCGTCATTAATCTTGCACAGTTTTTATAACCTAGTTTTTTATCTGTTTGTAAATTCGATATATGCATAAACAAGGGGTAGTAAGGCTTACAGTGACTTAATTTTAAGGCGGTTATCCGGACACAATTTGATATTTAAAACAATATTGTTTACCTGATTGTTTAAGCGTGATTTATGAAAAAAATAGTGACGTTCATGAGCTTATCGTTATTGCTGTTTGTGGTGGCGGTCGTTACGAAGAAAGCGATTATTTAGCAGCGGATGACCAAGGCGCAAGCATTGTAAATATTGAACAAGCTGCAACAGAATTAAACAGCTTACCAGAGGAGAAAATTTCAGTGAATGAAGAAAGGGATCTTATTTTTTTAAGGGAAGAAGAGAAAGTGGCTAGAGATGCATACCTAAAGATTTTCGACGTAAATGAAATCGATATTTTTATGAATATCGCAGATGTTGAACAGTCGCATACTGACGCGGTTAAGATTCTGTTAGATAAGTATTTGATTGCCGATCCAGTTACCGATGATACGGTGGGACTGTTTACCAATCCAGATTTGCAGGCTATTTACGATGATTTAGTGTCTGCAGGTAGTCAAAGTTTGGAAGCGGCGATTAAGGTCGGACTTGAGGTTGAGGAGTTAGACATTAAGGACATTCGAATTTTTCGTGGGCGGGCGGATAATGAGGATATTTTGTTAGTGTACGAATCCTTAGAGAAGGATTCACGTAACCACTTGCGTTCTTTTTGGAAGTTGTTAACAGATAAAGGGTACTGCTACGTTCCGAAACATCTAAGCCAAGAAGCATTTTATGCGATTGTCAATTCAGAGATGGAGACCGCACAATAAGCTAACTCTTTAACAATTTGATTAGTAAACGCCTAAAAAAATGTTAAGAGTTTAGCTACTGCTTATATAAGTATAAATTATGCAAAAATAAATTTTGTTTATTATGCAGTATAGATAGATTATTCTTTTAAATGGTAAATTTTACCATATAATGAGCTCGACTAAATAAAAACGTCATTTAAAACTTAAAAGGAAAATTTATGAAGATTTCAATTAAACATCTTTTTGCATTGAGTTTATTAACAGCAGCCATGACGGTGAATGCCAGTGGGCAAGGTAAACAATACGAAAAAATGAGCTCAGTCGATTCGAGTGGCACGACAACCATTGAGGTTGCCGCTGTTGAAGCTGAGGTGGCAAACCAGCCCATTAATGCGCTCTCGGTTGAAGAAGAGCATGGCATTATTTTTATGCGAGAAGAAGAGAAGTTGGCTCGTGATGTCTATATTACGTTGTATAAAAAATGGGGCATGGCCATTTTTGACAACATTGCTAAGTCTGAGCAGAGTCATATGGATGCCATGTTAGTCCTGATTGATAAATACGCATTGGCAGATCCTGTGGTGGATGATTCGGTTGGTGCCTATACGGACTACCACTTTGCTGAAACCTACGAAGAGTTGGTTGCAATCGGCTTAGAAAGCCTGGAAGGTGCTTTGCGTGTCGGCGTGCTAATTGAAGAGTTGGATATTAAAGACATTAATGAAATGGTCGAAGCGGTTGAGGGCAATGATGACATTGTTATGGTTTATGAAGAGCTGCTAAAAGGTTCTCGAAACCACCTACGTGCATTTTGGGATGTGTTTAGTTCTAAAGGGTTTACCTATGAGCCACAATTTATCTCACAAGAAGCCTTTGATGCCATTATCAACTCACCGATGGAAACGGGTAATTTACGTTAATCTAAAACATTAATCTTTAACTATATTAAGGGGTAAATAGTCACTATTACCCCTTTTTTTGTTGGTTAAAAAGGGGGTAAAAGGTATATTAAAGACTCGATTGTTTTAATCGTTATTGGGTCCATTGACATCTTAACTGTGCAGTATTGCCATCGAAATTAAGTAAGAAAAATGCTGTTTGTCTAAACTCAATAGTGAGCTTTATAAAAGTAGAGCGTTTTAAGCTTTAAACAGAGTAGAAGTGCATGGCATTGAAAATAGTCGGTTGGTTTTTTAGTGCTATTGTTCATTATTCGCCATTGTCCACGATATTTATTGTCGCCTAAATGTTGTAGTCTAAGAGTCGACTGTTTTAGTTCGCTAAGCGAGTAAGCAGTTTAATCATTAGCTGTACGGAAGGTCTTCAGTGCTATGAGGGTTCGATGGGCGTTCGATTTAAGGTTCTTTTAAGAGAGTAAAAGCCATGCTGGATTACGCAGAGTACATCAAAATATTTATTGGTCTGTTGGCCATCGTCAATCCGTTTGGCGCGATTCCGCTGTTTATTAGTATGACCGCCGATGAGAACCGAGTTGAACGTCTTAAAACCATTAATATGGTGGCCATTGGCGTGGCGGTTATTCTGCTGGTATCGCTGTTTGTGGGTGAGCACCTATTGGCGTTTTTTGGTATTACTATGAACTCATTCCGTGTTGGGGGTGGGATTTTGATTCTGTTAATGGCGATTGCCATGTTGCACGCTAAAACCAGTCATATTAAACAAACCGCAGAAGAGGCCGACGAGTCTAAAGAGAAAGAAGCGGTGGCGATTGTGCCTTTGGCAATGCCCCTATTGGCAGGCCCCGGCGCAATCAGTACGGTAATTTTAGCCGCGCACAAAGCGACCACCTTTCTTGATTACATGATGATTTCGGCAGGGATTATTTTATTAAGCATCGTGGTGTGGAGTGTATTGCGTTTAGCACCTTGGATTGCCAGCCACGCAGGTTCTACGGGTATTAATATTTTTACCCGAATAATGGGCTTAGTGCTGGCCGCGATTGCCGTGGAGTTTATTGCCAACGGCATGAAAGGCCTTTTTCCGGTTTTGGCAGGGTAAGCCTTTTATGGCTTTTTAAGGCCAAGCATCGTAAGTGGGTCAATGCTTTTTTGAATGATTAAAGTAGGAGACGTTTTAAGATGGCCTTTTTTAACAAACGCTATCACCCTCCCGGCACGCCACCCGGTACGCTTAAGGCTGTGCCGCAAGCAGCAGACAATCCGCCACGAATCCGACTGATAGATTACACACCCAATGACATCAGTGTGCTAGAAAATGTCGGCCTTTCTGATTACCAAGTCAGTCTAAACCGAGAGCGTGTTACTTGGGTGCACGTACAAGGACACCCAACCGAAACGGTCTTAAAAGAGATTGGCGAGGCCTTTCAATTACACGCCTTAGCACTTGAAGATATTTTGAATGATGGCCAACGGCCAAAAGTTGAACCGTTTGACGATCAGCTCTTTATCGTTATGAGCATGCCGATCATGAACGACTCTTTGGTTGAGGTGCAGCAAGTGAGTATTTTTGTGAGTAGCCAGTATGTCATCAGTTTTTGTCAGGGGGCGTTTGCCCCTTTTCAGACGGTGATTAAGCGGTTACAAAATCCATCGAGTCGATTACGTTTGAGCGGCGCTGACTTTCTGTTATACAGTTTGCTTGATGAGGTCATTGACCAAGGGTTTCCAGTACTGGAGGATTTTGGGTTACAACTGGAAGATTTAGAGGAGAAAATTCTGCAAAGCGCCGCTAACAGTACCTTAGAGAACATTCATATTGTTAAGCGAGAGTTAATTTTATTGCGCCGAATGCTCTGGCCACAGCGCGAAGTGATTAACCAACTTCAGCGTGAAGACAATACCTTTATTCAAGACAGCACGCGCATTTATCTGCGTGACTGTTACGACCACACCATTCAAGTCATGGACTTGTTAGAAACCTACCGTGAAATGACCGGCAGTATGCTCGATATCTATCTGTCGAGCGTCAATAATCGTATGAATGACATTATGCGCGTGTTAACCGTAATCTCCACCATCTTTATCCCGATGACTTTTATTGTTGGGCTATACGGCATGAACTTTGATCGTACGAGCCCGTGGAATATGCCTGAATTAGGTTGGGCTTACGGTTACTTACTGGTATGGGCGCTGATGCTAGGCGTGGCGGGGTTGATGCTAATGTTTTTTCGTCGACGCGGCTGGTTTTAAATAATAAACATGGATTCAAAACCATTTAATGAACCTAAATTAAGGATTCAATATCATGAATTACGAGACCAAAAGGTAAGCTGTAAGCATGTTGACTAAAGTATTAAATACTCAGTTTAATCGTCTGTTTTTTATATCCAGTATCCTTTTGCTGAATGGCTGTTCGCCGCCAACTGAAAATCATGATGTGGTCGGTTTTTTAGAGTGGGATCGGGTTGAACTGATTAACGAATCCAGCGAACCGATTGTGCAACGTGCCGTGCAAGAGGGGCAAAGTGTGCAAGCGGGCGATTTAATCTTAGCGTTGGATGACCGTCGTGCCACCGCCACACTCAATAAAGCACTCGCCAATCGCAATCAACTGGCCGCTCGGTTACAAGAGCTGGAACACGGTAATCGAGTTGAAGACATTGAACAGGCCAGGCAAACGCAAGTTCAGGCGCAAAGTCGGGTTAAATTAGCGCAACTTGAATTAGATCGCATTATTAAAATTCAACATAAAGATCTGATTAGCCAAGAGACCTTAGATAAAGCCCGTGCCGAAGCGCAAACCGCTCAAGCCCTTTTAGAATCGGCGCAAGCTAATCTGCAAAAACTTATCTCGGGTACTCGCGAAGAGCAAATTCAGCAGGCCTCCAATGCCTTGCAGGCCGCGGATGCAGAGGTGAATTTGGTGCAGATTACCCAGCAACGTTTACAAATTCGCGCCCCCGTTGCTGGGCGAGTCGATAGCTTGCCGTTTCAGGTGGGTGAGCAACCGCAAACCGGCAGTGTGGTGGCGGTGCTATTAGTGGGCACGCAACCTTATGCCAAGGTGCATATCCCTGAACCGATGCGCGCCAAAATTAAGCCCGGCACCACCGCCAAAGTGAAAGTGGACGGTGTAACGGAACGTCTGGATGCCAAAGTTCGTTGGATTGCCGACTCCCCTGACTTTACCCCTTATTACGCTTTAACGCAGGCCGACCGATCGCGTTTAAGCTATGCCGCCAAACTCGATTTAATTCAACCCAATTATGAACCGTTGCCTGCAGGCGTTCCGCTGACCGTGACGTTTGATTTGGAACCTTGAAGATGTCGTCTGATTCGGCTACTCAATTCTCGACGGAACTTGCCATTGAATGTCACCAGCTGACCCGAAAGTTTGGCAATTTGACGGCCGTGAATCAGTTGGATTTAGCGATTCCTAAACAGAGTATTTACGGTTTTTTAGGCCCCAATGGTTCGGGTAAATCGACGGCCATTCGGATGTTATGCGGTCTCATTTTACCCACTTCGGGCGATGCTCAAGTACTCGGTTTGCAAATCCCTAAACAAGCCGAAAAACTCAAGAAAAACATTGGCTATATGACGCAATCTTTCTCATTGTATGAAGACTTAACCGTAATAGAAAACCTACGGTTTATGGCCAAGGTTTATGGGTTGTCGGGCAAGCAGCAAAGCCAACGTATTCAAGCGGTGTTGGGGCGGTATCGCCTAGAAGCTTTACAGCATCAATTTCCCAGTACCATGAGTGGTGGCCAAAAACAGCGTTTATCGTTAGCGGTGGCGGAGTTGCATCAACCCAAACTGCTGTTTTTGGATGAACCTACCAGCGCGGTCGACCCACAAAGTCGCCGTGATTTTTGGGAGGCTTTGTTTGACTTAGTGAATGACGGCGTGACCATTTTGGTCTCCACTCACTATATGGACGAAGCCGAACGCTGCCATCAACTCGCCATTTTGAATCAAGGGGTTAAAGTTGCAGACGGTGCGCCGCAGGATTTAATGGCAGCGATTGACGCGACGGTGGTTCAGGTCGAGAGTCATCAGGCCGCTAAACTTAAATCGAGTTTATTGGATTTAACTGAGGTGATAAGCGTGACCCAAATTGGGCGCAGTTTACGCATCCTGCTTAATAAGAACTTGGCTAAACCGGTCGCTTATATTGAACAGGCTTTAAACGCGTTTATGGTTTGCGATAAAACCCTAACCATTAAACAGACCGAACCCTCTATGGAAGAGGTGTTTGTGGTGGCAACCCACGCGCAAAAAAAAACAAAATAGCGAAATGAATAGTCAAAACATTCGCAAAAAAGCACAAGGTGTCACGCCATGATCTCTCTGCGCCGACTGTTTGCCGTGTTTTTAAAAGAGGTCTGGCAACTTAAACGTGATCGTTTGACCATCGGTATGATTTTGGGTATTCCTATAATGCAGGTGCTGTTGTTCGGTTACGCCATTAACACCGATATTCGGCATATTCATACCGCCGTGTTTAATGAGGCCAATACCCAGTTATCGCAGACCTTAATTACCGACCTGCAAGCCACGCAAGTGGTCGATATAACCCACTATGTTAACGATATCGACGCCATTGAAACCTTATTGCGTACAGGCGAAATAAGTATCGGTGTCGTGATTCCAGCCGATTTAGATCGCCGTATTCAAGAACCCGAACGCCCCGCCGCGCAGCTAATGGTTAACGGCAGTGACCCGATTGTAATGGGCGCGGCACAACAGTTAACGGCTATGCAACTGCATCACAAACACCAACCAATGCAACCGCAGGGTAAATTGTTTGAAGTACGTAACTACTACAACCCCGAGCGTCGTTCGGCGGTGAACACCATTCCTGGGTTGATTGGTGTTATCTTAACGATGACGATGGTGATTTTTACCGCTATCTCGTTGGTGCGTGAGCGTGAACGCGGCAATTTAGAGTTGTTGATTAACACGCCGATTACCTCCAATGAATTAATGCTCGGCAAAATTTTGCCCTATATCGTCATCGGTTTTATTCAGGTGTCGTTGGTGTTGTCGCTGGGTTATGTGATTTTTGATGTGCCCATTATTGGTCGTGTTTTAGATGTGTATATCGTCACCTTGGTGTTTGTGGCCGCCAATTTAACGCTCGGTATTCTATTTTCTACCTTGGCCAAAAGCCAATTGCAAGCGTTGCAGATGGCGATTTTTGTAATGTTGCCGTCCATTTTACTCTCCGGTTTTATGTTTCCGTTTAACGCTATGCCGCAACTGGCGCAATGGTTGGCTGAGATTTTGCCCTTAACCCATTTTGTGCGTTTAATTCATGGTGTGATGTTACGCGGTGCCAGTTTACAAGAACTTTGGCCAGAGCTGCTGGCACTTATGGTTTTTACCGCCGTGACCTTATTGTTAGCGATTAAACGCTTCCATAAACGCCTCGATTAAATAGTTTAGATAAGCGGTAAATTTAGGGGATTCAAATCATATGTTTGGGTGAAGAAAAAAGCGCTTAACCGTTTTATAATTAAACAGTATTAATACGGTTTTTACTCCGTTTTAAATCGACAATACACATAATTAAGGTCAAAAATGCAGCATTTCTATTCAGAAAATAAAGGCATTATCGGTCACATTACCGAGGTTCACGGTCCGGTGGTGGTGATTGCGTGTGCGCCTTTACCGCCCATCAGTCAGGCGTTGTTTGTGCATTACGACAGTGGCGAGATTTGTCTGTTTGAGGTGCACCAACACATTGATGAACATTCGGTGCGCGCCATTACCTTACACAATGCCGGCGGTTTGTATCGCGGCATGGCGGTGTACGACAGTGGCTCGCCATTGCACGTGCCGGTTAGCCCAGAGTGTTTAGGGCGTGTGCTGAATATTTTTGGTGAACCGCTGGATGGCGAAGCGCCTTTAAATACGCCCGATTTTCGCAACATTCATGCCGCACCACCGAGCTTATTAGAAACCACCGGACAGGGCGAAATTTTAAGCACCGGTATTAAAGTGATTGACCTACTTTGTCCGTTTGTAAAAGGCGGTAAAACCGGCTTGTTTGGTGGCGCAGGTGTGGGTAAAACCATCTTAATTATGGAGTTTATGAATGCTGTGAGCTCTCTGCACCAAGGTGTGTCGGTATTTGCCGGCGTGGGGGAGCGCATGCGAGAAGCACAAGAGCTTTGGCAAGAGATGCAGACCGCCGGGATTATGCCGCAATCGTTGTTGGTGTATGGCCAAATGGACGAATCGCCGGGGGTGCGTTTTCGCTTGAGTTTAGCGGCCTTAACTTACGCCGAATACCTGCGTGATACTTTGCATAAAGAGGTGCTGTTTGTCATGGATAACACCTTCCGTTTTGTGCAAGCGGGCAGTGAAGTGTCCAGTTTATTGGGGCGTATGCCGGCCACCGTGGGGTATCAACCCACCTTAATGACCGAGGTGGCCGAGCTGGAAGATCGAATTACCTCAACCGCGTTGGGCAATATTACCTCGATTCAAGCGGTCTATGTGCCTGCCGACGACATGACCGATCCCGCCGTGAACGCCATTTTGAGCCACCTTGATTCCACTGTTATTTTGTCGCGTGACCAAGCCGGTAAAGGGATTTACCCAGCCGTTGATCCGTTGAAATCGAGTAGTAAAGTAATGGACGCGTATACCTTGGGCGAACGCCATTACAGCATTGCCGAAGCGGTGCGCGAACATTTGGCTCGCTATCACGAACTGGAAGATATTATCGCCATGCTGGGGGTGGAAGAACTCGGTGCCAAAGACCAGTTAATTGTCAAACGCGCCCGCCGTTTACAACGCTATTTAACCCAGCCGTTTGCGGTGACCCAATCGCAAACCGGCATGCCTGGGGCATCGGTGCCACTTGAAAAAACATTGGATGATTGCGAAGCCTTTTTGCAAGGTAAGTACGACGAGCTTTCCGAAGAGGCGTGTTATATGCGCGGCGCAATGACCGACCCTGTGCCCACTGTTCAACACAGCAAAACGGGTTAGGGGACATCATGAAAACCTTCACATTGATTGTTCAAGACCCCACGAAGATTACGCCGTTTGAAAATGTGTGCGCATTTGTGGGCGAAGATGCCACGGGGCGCTTTGGAATACGTGCCGGACACGCACGTTTTATGACCGCTTTGCAATTGGGTTTAGCGCGGTTTCAGCAAACTGAGGAAAGTCAGCAGGCCTGCTCAGAATCGGATTGGTGGTATTTAGGCACGTCCAATGCCTTACTCGATTTTAAAGACAATACCTTAACTATTTCAACCCAACATTTTTTGGTCGATTGTGATTATCAAACCATTAGCAAATCCCTGCAAGTGAGTATGCGCCAAGAGGCCGAACAGCTAACCCAACAGAAACAGAGTTTTCGGCACATTGAAGAGCAAGTATTAAAGCGTGTTTGGGAACTCAACCGAGAGACCAACTGATTCGCGATAACCGCTGAGCGGCTTAAATGAGCGGGTTAATGAATGGAGCGAAACCTTGAATAAGTCACCGACCAAACAAGAAACAGAACACGAAAAGGCGCATCCAAGTAAATCCAATCATGAATCGACTCATGAAGTGACTCACACAACTAACCAGTCGCAAAAACGCCTGCAACAGCAACTGGAGCGGCAGGCCAAACGCATTCTAAAAGCCGAGCAAGACCGCTCCACTTTAATGGCGCAAACTGTCTATTTGGGGATGGTGGGCTTATTGTTTGTGTTACCGGTCATTGCCGGAGCCTATTTAGGGTTGTGGCTAGACAGCCAACAAACAAAGGACTACTCTATCAGTTGGACAATAAGCTTAATATTCGTTGGGGTATTCGTGGGTGGAACGAATGTTTATCTGTTTTTTAAAAAGGCTAATTAAGCTTTACTGGAACTCAATTAAAGCTAAATAAGACTAAATAAGGCATTAATTTCTTATGCAATCATCCGCTTTAGACATCAGCATCTTTTTTGAATTTGCTGGCATACACATTACCAATACCGTGGCCACCACATGGGGCATTATGCTGTTTTTGGGATTGTGTGCTTGGGTAGCGAATTGGGCATTGCAAACACCCAGTGATAGCCGAGCAAAGCAAATTAGCCAAACAGCCGCAAATCCAACGCCCACCACACGCCCACCACAAACCACGCTGCAAACCGTTATCGAAGCGATTGTCACCACCATTCAGTCGGCAATTTCCAGTGTTGCGCCGCAGCATGTTAAGGAACTCACGCCGTTTATTGGTACCTTATGGTTGTTTATTCTTTGTGCCAATTTGGTCGGGCTTATTCCCGGGTTACATTCTCCGACTCGCGATTTCTCAGCCACCGCGGCTTTAGCCATATTGGTGTTTTTATCGGTGCACTGGTTTGGGGTGCGTATTTTGGGTTGGAAAGCCTATTTAAAACACTACCTCAGCCCCAGCCCGTTACTGTTGCCGTTTAACTTGATTAGTGAAGTTTCGCGCACCATCGCTTTATCGGTGCGTCTGTTCGGCAATATGATGAGTTTAGAGATGACCGCCTTACTGATTTTAATGGTCGCCGGATTTTTAGCGCCGGTGCCCATCTTGATGTTACACATTATTGAGGCCTTGGTGCAGGCGTATATTTTTGGCATTTTGGCGTTGGTGTACATTGCCGGCGGCATTCAATCGCATCAGTTAAAACAAGATAAAGATATGAAACCAGAGCAACCAGAAAGCGTTCAGCAAACTCAACCAAACAACGCTTCGCAACAAGCAAAATCCACACACAAAATAACCCAGTCATCCTCGGAGTAAATTATGGTCGATATCGCTACTTTTGTTACCACCTCTACCGTCGCCGCCATTATCGGTATTTCGCTGGGTGTGGCCTTGCCAGCCATCGCGATGGGCATGGCGATTAGCCGTGCGTTAGATGCACTGGCACGTCAGCCCGAAGCCGAATCGGCGATTATGCGCACCCTGTTTATTGGTTTGGCAATGATTGAATCGCTGGCCATTTACGTGTTGGTTATTGTTTTAATTGTCCTGTTCCGAAATCCGTTAATGGAATATTTGGTGCAGTAGATGTCAGGGCAAACCATGCACAGTGGATTGGATTCGTTAAGGGGGCACAATTGTGGAATTTAATACCACCACCTTTATATTAGAGATCATCAATTTTTTAGTATTGATGTGGGTGTTGAAGCACTTTTTTTATGGTCCGGTGTTAGAAGCCATAGAAAAACGCCGAGCCAAAATTGAGCAGGCCACCCTTAACGCACAGCAACTCAATCAACAAGCGAACGGTCTTTTACAAGATTATCAAAATCGCCTAAATGCTTGGGAGCAAGACAAACAAACGCTGCGTGATGCCTTTTTACAAGAGATTGAAGCCGAACGCGCGCAAAAAATGCAGGCCTTACAAAACGAGTTAAGTTTGGCTAAAGAACGTTCTGAGGTGATTAAGCAACATGAACAGGCCACCTTAATAACCCATACCCAAGAGCAGGCACATAAACTGGCCGCTCGGTTTGCCGCCAAACTCTTAAAAGGGGCGGCCAGTGCCGAGATGCAAAGCAAACTGCTGGAACTGTTTATTGCGCAATTAAAAACGCTGCAACACAAACCCGATTCCGACTCCGTGTTACGCCCTCTGCGCCAAGCGTGCGAAACCAGTCAAAAGACGGTTCCGGCTACACCGTTAAAAGTACAAAGTGCGTTTGCATTAAGTGCCGAGCAAAAGCAACAGTTACAAAATGCACTGCAGCCGGTTTGTGAGGCGTCTAAAGGTTGGGAGTTTGTCGAAGACGCCTCTTTATTGGCAGGCCTGCGTATTTGCTTGGGGGATTTAGCGCTTGGCATTAACCTGCAAGACGAACTGGAGGGGTTCACGAACTTAACGCTGGCGACTACGGTTAATCCGACCCCGACCGATGATAACGTTGATAGTCAAACCCAAGCGTTGGCTGAATCCAGTGTTACCAGTGAACACAATCCCGCTTCCTCGATTGGTTCAGACCGTTTGGTCAAGAAGTGAGTAGGCGATGACAGATAATCCATCGCAATTAACCGAGCAAGCAATCGTGCAAACTTCAGACGCGTCTGAAAATCAGCAGGCCTGCTTTGAGCCCCCGACCGATTTACTGAGTCACATTGACGATTGGCTAGATCAATATCAACTGGATATTCAGTTCTCAGAATTGGGCAGTGTGGTTTCGGTCGGCGATGGCATTTGTTGGGTGAGGGGTTTGGTCACCACCATGATGGACGAAACCATTCTGTTTGAAGACGGCAGTTATGGCTTTGTGTTTGAGCTTACCCAAAACTTAATTGGGGTGATTTTACTGTTAGAACAACCCACGCTCACGGCTGGGCAAAGTGCCTATCGCACTAAAAAAATGCTTAACGTGCCCGTTGGTGATGAACTTTTGGGTCGTGTGGTTAATCCACTCGGTTTACCACTGGACGGTCAACCCGCACCAAGCACTACCCTAAAGCGTCCTTTGGAACAAAAGTCTCCACCGATCATCGCGCGAGATGCAGTGCATAAACCACTCTATACGGGCAGTAAAATCATCGACACCATGGTGCCGATTGGTAAAGGTCAACGACAACTGATTGTGGGGGATGAAGGGCTTGGTCGCAGTACCCTTGCCATGGACACAGTGCTCAATCAACAAGGTAAAGATGTTTATTGCGTGTATGTGTTAATTGGCCAAAAACGCTCCACTGCACTTAATGCCATAGAGCTGCTTACTAAACACAATGCCCTCAGTTACACCACCATTGTCACCGCCGAGGCCAGTGCGTTACCCGGTTTGCAATACCTTGCGCCGTTTGCGGGGTGTGCCATTGCCGAGCAGTGGATGGCACAGGGCAAAGACGTGTTGATTGTGTATGACGATCTCTCGACCCACGCCAAAATTTACCGTGAGTTGTCGCTGTTACTGCGCCGACCACCGGGTCGAGAAGCTTATCCAGGGGACATTTTTTATCTGCACGCTCGTCTGTTAGAACGCGCCACGGTGTTAAATGCGGCACATGGTGGCGGCAGTATGACCGCCTTGCCGATTATTGAAACTCAGCAAGGTGAAATCGCCGCCTATATTCCCACTAATCTCATCTCGATTACCGATGGTCAAATCTACCTAACGCGCGAACTGTTTGTATCGGGCTTTCGCCCTGCGATTGATATTGGCCGATCAGTGTCGCGTATTGGCGGCCGCGCCCAACACCCTCGCATAAAAGACGAAGCGGGTCGCATGAAATTGGGCTACTTGCAATACTTAGAACTGGAAGTCTTTACCCGTTTTGGCGCGCGTTTAGAAGGGAGTATGGAGGTCACCATTCACCGTGGCCGCGTGTTGCGTGAACTGCTCAAACAGAAACATCTGTCACCCAAAGCCATTGAGTTTCACCTTGCGTGGTTGATTGCCTTTAACGATGATTTATTGCTGAACTTAGCCCCTGAATCGCTGGAAGCGACCTTAGCAAAACTAGAAGACCAAGTAGCCGAAAGCCCCTTAACGTTAGACAGTCCACGTGCCGATTGGTTGACCGCGTTACAGTCTTGGTTAAAAACCGAAGTGCCGCTAAAAGAGAACGACCATGGCCTTTCGACACGACCTTGAAGCGCATCGCGGCAAGCTGCAAGACATTCGCAGCATTATGCACTCCATGAAAACCTTAGCGAATATGGAAACCCATAAGCTAGAAAAACGCATTCTAGCCCAGCAATCCATCGCCAACCATATCATCAGCATGGCCACCGATTTTTTAAGCAGTTACCCGCAAGCCCGACCGACGGCTTTAAATGAACCTGCCAATCAAATCGTCCTATTGATTGGTTCAGAACGTGGTTTTTGCGGCGACTTTAACGGCCAGATTTGGCAGAAATTTCAAACGGATTTTGCACAGAAAAGTCAGACTTTAAATGCGACTGGAAGCGAACATAAAAGTGGACATAAAAAAACGCATAAAAGTGAGCCAGATAATCCAACGCAAGTGATTGCGATGGGGAGCAAATTACAAACATTATTAAGTTCGGTGGTTCGTGCTGAATATGATGAATCCCAATCCAACGTTTATTACCTACAAGGCGCGGATGTCACCGAAGAGATTGCGCACGTTGTCGAATCGATTGCGTTGACGCTTAATGATTTACAAACGTCTCATGACCCATCGCAACCCTTGGCGTTGTTCGCCATCTATCACGACCAAGCCCAGCAAAAAGTCCTCACTCAGCAGCTGCTACCGCCGTTTGCAGAATTAGTCGAATCGTCAGGTAATCAGGACTCGAAGCCGTCAAAAAAAGCCGTTAGCGCCGAACCGATTCTGAATTTAAACCCAGTCGATTTTTACCTCGAGCTCACCGAACAATTCATCGGCCACAGTCTGCAATGCATTCTCACCAACTCACTGATGGCCGAAAACCAATCGCGCATCCAACACCTAGAAAACGCCACCCGCCACCTCGACAAAAAAACCGCAGAACTGCTGATTAAAAGTAACGCCTTACGCCAAGAAGAGATTATCGAAGAGATCGAGATTATCCTGCTCAATCAATCGAATGGGTGAGGTTAGAAAGGACTGTTTTGAAGTGTTGTTTAAAACACAACAGGCCTGCTAACTTTTATCAAACCGTCTTGAAATCTTCTTAAACCACTTCAATATTATTAAATAACCATTCCACCCGTTTTTGAATCGCCTTTTGTTCGGTTTCAGATTTGTTGTTCCAGTGTTTTACTTGCATCGCTAGGCGTGGGTTTTTGCTTAACAGAGCTTGGTGTTTTTCTATGAATCCCCAATACAAAGTAGTAAATGGGCAGGCCTGCTCGTTACTGGCTTCGGTGGGTTTGTAGCGACAGTGGTGGCAGTAGTTGGACATTCGGTTGATGTAGGCGCCGCTGGCAATGTAGGGTTTGGAGCCAACGATGCCGCCATCGGCGTATTGTCCCATGCCGATGGTATTTGGGATTTCGACCCAGGCAATCGCATCGACGTACATGGCCAAATACCATTCGTGCACCTGTTGCGGTTTGGTTTGCCAGAGCAGGGCGAATAGCCCGGTGACCATCAGGCGTTGTATGTGATGGCCATAACCTTGGTTTAACACGGGGCGCAAGGATTCACTTAAACAGCGCATTTTGGTGTCGCCCGTCCAGTAAAAACTGGGCAGAGTGTTTTCGGCTTGCAGGGCATTAAACGTGAGCCAATTTTCACGGTTTTGCCAGTACAAACCGCGGACAAATTCTCGCCAACCGAGTATTTGTCGAATAAAGCCTTCGACCGCATTAATCGGTGCTTTTAGATTTTTAAAGGCCAGTTCAGCCGCTTGAATCACCTCTCGTGGGTTGAGCAGTTTGAGGTTTAAACTGGACGATAACAGCGAATGATACAGCCAGTCTTCACCCGTCCACATCGCATCTTGAAAATCGCCAAACTGTGGCAGTCGATAGGTAATAAATTCTTCTAGCGACGTAAGTGCTTGTTCACGATTAAGCGGCCACATAAACGTGCCCCAATTTCCGGGTAAGTTGGGTAGGTGTTCGTTAATATCGGCTTTCACTTGGTCGATTAAGGTTTGCGATTCGGCATCGAGTGGCCGTGTTTGAGCATTCTGTTCCAACAAGCCGGGGCCTGCTTTACCAAAGGTTTTACGGTTTTCTTTGTCGAAGTTCCACGCACCACCAACGGGTTGATTTTCGGCGTCCATTAAGATGCCGTGTTTCTTGCGCAAATAGCGATACCAATACTCCATACGCGGCTGTTTTTTATTGGCCATCCATTTGGTAAATTCACCGGGCTCGGCGATAAAGTGGCGGTCGGGCAACCAATGGATTTTAAGATCGTGCTGTTTGGCAGTTTGCTCAAGCAGTTGGCGAACGCGTTCGTCACCCGGCAATACGCACTGAATCGCTTGCGGTTGCCAGTGTTGAATGGCTTGTTCTAGTGCCACCGAAAAGTCGCTTAGCCCTTCACTAATCGCGTGGTAATCCACTTGATAATCTTGTGACTGTAACGTCTGCGCAAACTGGCGCATGGCACTAAAGAAGAGCCATGTGCGCATTTTACTGGAGGCGACGGCTTGCGATTCGTCCAGCACTTCGGCCATCCAGACTTGATCTTGTTCTGGGTCAACAGTTTGCCATAGTTCAGAATCGAGATTAAGTTGATCGCCCAACACCAAACACAAGTTTCGGCAGGCCTGCTGAGTTTGAGAAGCAGTGGTTTTGGTGTTCATAAACGTCCTTATTACTGGGTTGATTCTTGCGTGTTGGATTTTGCTTGTTTGCGATTTCGGCGACAGCGTTCGGAGCAATAGACAATTTCATCCCAATTGGCTTGCCATTTTTTGCGCCATGCAAACGGTCGTTCGCAGACGGGGCAAATTTTTTCAGGTAAGTTTACTTTCTTGTGTGCCATTTCTGATTCGCTTGATGGGTGGTTTGTTAGAACAGCGCTAATTGATTATCTGGCACCGCCTCTCTCTTTTTTGTTCTCTTTGTTGTCGTTTTCTTCTTATTACTGGTTTTTTGAGGCAACTTGCGGCGACTGCCGTGTTTAATAAACACCGCTCGACTCAGCTCTTTAGATTCCAGTTGTTTACGCACCTCGCTCAAGGTCTGTTTGGCAAAGCGGGCGGTGGTGTCGTTATCGACAATCGGCAACGGGTAGTCCACGCCCAGCTCCACTTTGCTGGCAAACAGTTCATTGTCGGTTAGCCACGGTGCGTGAATCTCTACGGGGCTTAATGCGCGTAATTCTGGACACCACTGTTTTATAAATTGCCCGGTTGGGTCTTGGTCGTGTGACTGTTTAACGGGGTTGTAAACGCGCATTTGATTAATGCCGGTGACGCCCGATTGCATTTGCACTTGCGAATAGTGAATGCCGGGTTCGTAATCGGTAAACAGACTGGCCAGAAAGGGGGCGGTTTTTTGCCACGGTAACCACAACTGGTAACTGGCAAACGACATGACCATGGCGCGCATTCTAAACGGTAACCAACCCGTTTGAATCAAACTACGCATACAGGCATCGACCATTGGGTAGCCGGTTCGTCCAGTTTTCCACGCTTCAAAATAGCGTTCGGCTTGTGGGTTCCACGGGCGTAAATGATTGAACAGCGGGTGCATGGCGGTGAACTCAATTTCGGGTTCGGATTCGAGTTTTTGCATAAAGTGACTTTGCCAATGCAAACGCTGATAAAAAGCACGCAGGTTGCGTTTGTTAAAGGCGTTTTGCGAATCGGCAATGGCGTGTTCGGTAGCAGTCATCACTTCACGAATGGAGAGCGTGCCCCATGCAAGGTGCGGGCTCAATCGAGAACTAAACCGTGGCGCAGTGAGGGGTTTGGCGATGGTTTGCAAGTAGCGTTCACTGCGACTTTGTAAAAAACTGTTAAGTGCTTTTTCTGCACGATGTCGTCCACCGCGTTGGGTGTTTTCGTTGGCCCAATAGGTGAGCGGTAGTTCAAGGTTAATGACCGTGTCTAGGGTAAAGCTGTGTTCGGTAAAAAGCGGTTTTAAAATGGATTTGGTCGGCGTTGGCAACGGCATGGCAGTAAAGAACGTGTTGCTCAGTTGGCCATAATCATCTCGGTTAAAGGTGCCACGTTGAATGGGGTGTTGTGGCGGTTGGTGCCACGGAATATGTTCATGTTTGCACCAATTTTTAACTGCAATATCTCGTTTAAAACTCCACGCATTGCCGGTCTCTTGATGGCTCCATAAATTAACAATGGTGTAGTGTTCAGCTAGGGTTTGAAAAACCTCGTCAGCATTACCGACGAACACCTGCAAGGGTTGGCCGATGTCGGTTAAAGCTAGGTTGAGGGTTTCTAAACAATCCACCACAAACTGCCACTGTCGATAAGAGGCATCGGGTTGTTTCCACGCTTGCGGTTCAATAATATACAAAGGCAGCAGGCCTGCTGAGTTTTGTTTGGCAGATTGCAGCGCACGCATGAGTGCGGCGTTGTCTTGCACCCGCAAATCGCGTTTAAACCAAAGGATTTCAATAGCAGTGGGTGAATTGCTCAATGGCTGGCCTGTGTTTTGAATAACGAAGTCTAATAAAATTTTAATAAATTATACTACTGTTATGCAAGTATTGTACAAATGGTTGACTCGTGCTGTTTATATGTTGTTTTATGAGTTCTAATTTATTTTGTTAAGAGTCGTTAAGTATTTTGTAGTGCGCGCCGTTAAAAAATTTCCTGACTTAACTATGATTGAAATATTGAAAGCCTTATAATATGCGCTCAAATTCGCGTTTGTAGCTCAGCTGGATAGAGCACTGCCCTCCGGAGGCAGGGGTCGGAGGTTCGAATCCTCTCAAGCGCACCATTTCTTTTACAGTCTATGTCACTGTGCAAATTCTTATATTTCTCTTTTTGGTCACTTTTTGGTTTCTTATAAAGTGTTTTCAAGTTCATAAAATTCGACCTATTTCTGACGCCTGAATAATTTAATAAGTCTATTTTTTAGCTTATTTATTAGTAACTTAGTGTTAATTGATATATTTCAGATAATTTTTGAATTGGTTTGGTAGAATCAGCGAATTCTTATTCTTATCTAATTTGGATTTTTTTGATGAATGCTTTTTTGATTCTTGCTTTTCTGATTGTGCTGTCTGCTTATTTTTCGATGGCTGAAATGGCATTAGCTTCTGCACGTCACGCTCGCTTAGAGCA
>JGI10211J34971_10000479_pt1 | contig 32515 bp, 11 predicted proteins | sample Etolagsediment_FD_34971 | JGI IMG/M metagenome (IMG submission 34971)
GATATAAATAGATTTTTAGAAGTTACAAATGATTTTCATATTATAGATTGTCACTATAGTACTCCATTATCTGAATTTTCAGCAGAATTGTTTAGTGATATTAGAGCAAGACGTATAAGGAATAGAGCTGGTAATTATTTATTTGGTGGTGGTTTGTTTGGAGTTTATGAGAATAATAGATTAACTATACTAGCAGCATTAGTTATTAAAACAGAAGCAGTACAACTACCTAGACTAGTAGCATTACATAATTTTGCAGATATTGAAAACCCACATTCTCTAGAAAATGTAGATGACTTGTTTAAGATATATGTTCAAGCAGGTTTTGACTATAAAGATACTGAGTATAAAAACTTAAGAAAAGTTTATAGGAAACATCTATTACCTTTTGCAGCAGAGAATAATATCAAAATAGAAACAGTTCCTGACTTAAATCAATTACTAACAATTCAGGTAGGAGTTCCTGTATATAGTAATAGATTTGAAAAGGCAGAAAAAGAAGCTATAGTTATTAAAAATGCAATTAATGCTTATTTAGCTGAGAATAGAGAAGAGCTGTTTATTCTAGAAGATGCTGTAGAACACACACTATGGTAATGATTTATTTTATTCCTGGAAATGTACCCTCCTTGAAGAATTCCAAAGTGAAAACTTCAAGGGGGATATTTCCTTCTAAAACAGTTACTAAGTACTTACAAAACTTAGGAGTTAAATCTTATTCAGTTAGAGATAAGAGAGTAGATGAATATAAAACAAAGCCTAATCTATTTAGGCAACACCTAGAGTCATTTCCCACTACTCTTAATTATCCTATAGAATTAGGATTTCATTTTGTACGAAAGACTAAAGCTAACTTTGATTTTAATAATGCTACCCAGATTATACAGGATTTAATGGTAGCACATAATTTTATTGAAGATGACAGCATGAAGTTTTTCATTCCTTATGCATACAAGATAGATGATAATTACTATTCTGTAGATAAGGAAAACCCAGGTGTTTATTTAAAACTAGAAATTTAGTATGAGTGATGTAGTAAAATCTCCAGATTTATCAAAGATGGTTGGAGTAATCGTAGATGAAAGGACTACTATTTATTTTAAAATAGGAACTCCTGTAGAACAAATCAAAAAAAAAGTAGAGCTTTATAAAAAAGCTTTAGAAAAATCAACAAATAATATAGTAGTAACACATGATGAAAACTTATAACCTACCAACTCTAAGCTTTAGTAGACTAGCTCTTTTTGATAGGAGTCCTTATCAATACCATAAAAAATACATCTTAGGAGAAGAGGTTGAAAAGGACACTACTGTATTAGATATTGGTTCTGCTGTAGATTGCTTAATCACTCAGCCTGATGACTTTCATAATCTTTTTGTAGTTAGCACTGTTAAAGAGCCTACTGCTATGATGAGAGATTATGTAAAATACTTGTTTAAGTATTATATTTTCTTCTCTCAAGAATATCCTATGCCTGACTTAGAAGGTATTGATATTGTGGGAATGGCTGAAGAAAAAGCATATCATGAAGCAGGATTTAAAATATCAAAAGATGCAGTAAAAGAAAGATTTTCTAAAGAAGGTGCAGAGTATTTTAACTTTTTAATAAAGTCTCAAGGTAAAATGACAATTAGCTTTGAGAACTTTACTAAAGCCCAGCAAGCTGCTAATATCCTTAAAACTAATAAGTTCACTGCTAAATACCTATCAGAAACTCTTGCAGGAAATAAAGAAAGATTCTATCAACTAGAAGATGAATTTACTTTTGATGGTGTTTCTTACAGGTCTAAGCTAGATTGTGTTATTGTTGACCATGATGAGAAAACAATTCAACCACTAGATATTAAGACTACAGGAGATTCTCCATATGCTTTTGTTAAATCTATGCATAGATATAGATATGACTTGCAAGCTGTAATATATAGTCACTATATATCTACTAAATTTATTGTAGATAAAAACTTAACAGGTTATACCATATTACCATTTAAGTTTATTGTGATTAATGTAGAGTATCCTAATAATCCTTTGATATTTAAATTTAGTAATGAAGATTTTATGGCTGCAAAGCTAGGTCTTAAAGCTGGATATAATATTCGTGGAATATGGGATATCATGGATGATTTAGAGTGGCATATTAGTAATGACCTTTGGGAATACAAAAGGAATGTATATGAAGCTGATGGAGAAATAACAACTAATATGTATGATAAAAATAAAGTCTCAGAAGAATAAGGCTTCTTTTTTAATTCTGCCTATGCTAGGACCAGACCAGTCATATTTTGATTGGTCTGGATTCCTAGTTAATTGCTATGTTCAGGATTCAAATTATCCAGAGTATAATAATCATATAGTTTTATTACTAAAATATCCAGAGTATCTTAACAGTAATAATCTAAGCAAGATTATTGAAATGGAAAATAAGCTTCATGCAGACTTAGGTCATCTACTTGTAAAAAGGTATGAGCCAGATACACATCATTCAGTATTTATATACAATGTTCCTAAGGAATACCAAGATGATTATGACTGGTTTATGTATAGTAGATATTCTAAGATGTCTAAGCAATACAAAGAGAAAGTTATTAAGTTTCATGAAGATACTAGCTTAGTAGGAATTACAGGTGTACTTCACAGAAATAAATCTATGCTAATGAATGTTCACAAGAACTTAGGTTGCATGGCTGAGAAATGTAAGTGCAACTTTATGAACTATCTTAAATGTAATAACTTTAGTCCTTACACTTTTGACTTTAATAAAGCAGAGGTATGGGGTGCTATAGACAATAGTGAATTCTTAGACATAGATATACAGGATTATAAAAACATAAAAGTAGAATGAAGCCTACAACAATTACACAATTAGGTGATTGGTATCAGGAGTTCCCTAAGTTTTGGGAATCTCCTGGTGTCAATGACATTATTAAGTATATTTCCAAAGAATATCAACTCCATAAAGTATACCCAGAACCTAGTAATATATTCAGAGCTTTTGAGCTTTGTCAATACAAAGATTTAAAAGCAGTGATTATAGGCATGGACCCATATAATAATGGTAATGCAACAGGACTAGCTTTTGGTGTTAATACTATATCCATTAATCCTAGCTTGGTTAAAATAAAACAAGCAATAGAAAGAGAGGTATATAATAATTTACTTTTAGAGTTTGATTATTCTTTAGAATACCTAGCAAAACAGGGAGTATTACTATTAAATAGTGCACTTACTGTAAGACATGGACTAGCAGGTTCTCATAGTAAGATATGGGCTGACTTTACTAAGTCATTACTTATACAAATTTCTGTACATCGTGAAGATGTTTTATGGTTTTTGTGGGGCAATGATGCTAAACAATTTAAGCAGTATATTTATCCTTCACCAGAAACTCTTATCTTTGAAGCAGAACACCCAGCTTATGCAGCTAGACAAGGTAGGCCATGGAGTTCAAACAATCAATTTATTAACACAAATCACATAATCAAATGGTAACATCACCACAAACAATTATTGAGTGGCTTAATCTACTCCCAATGCCCTATAAAACTCAAGCTATTAGTCACACTAATCCTAGTAGCTATCAAGCTAAAGCCAATAATATGCTATCAGCTTTAGGTTCAGCTTTTAATTGGAGCTATACTATAGAAGGATTTGAATACTGGGCAGCAATAGCTAGAAGCTATAATGATAATAATAATATTAGTTTTGAAGAATTGTCTAACTTAGTTAGGAACTGGGGAGCAGAAAAAGGTATTAACAATGCTGCTAATCAGTTTATGAAAACTGTTGAAGAGCTAGGAGAATTAGGTAGAGCTATTCTTACTAATGATATAGATGAAGAAAGAGATGCCTTTGGTGATGTCCTAGTATGTCTTATCATTCTAGCTAATATTAGGAATCAAAACCTAGTATCATGTCTAGATGAAGCATATAATGTAATCAAAGACAGAAAAGGTAAAACTACCGAGTCAGGAACATTTATTAAATCTGAAGACAATGTTAGCGAAAAAATCTAGTCCTATAGTTGATATAGAAATAAAAGATTCCTTTGGAGTAGTTCAATTTTGCAATGTAAGTACAAGACAATTAGCTGTACTATACAAGATGCATAAAGTACAAGAGCTTGTTAAAGAGTTTCCTAATGATGCTGACTTAGGAAGAGAAATAAGAAAGTTAATAGTAGGGCAGTAATGCCCTACTAAAACTTCACTTCCATAGCTTTAATTACTTCTTCAGGAGTAAATATATTTTTATTTAAACCAAAGAGCTTAAGCAGTCTAGCTACTATTTTATAGTCACCTTTTTCCCAAGCTCCAGTTCTTTTTTCATAAGTTTCAAATGGGTCAAATAATTGCCCTGTTAATCTAAGAACTTTTTCTATTACACTCTGAGAAGCCATTGGGTTTTTAATAACCTTATAGTTAGCAATTGGATTAATAAAACCATTCAATTCTTGATTTAACCTCATACTAAATAGTAAAGGATAAGCTAACAATTTCTTATCATCATCATCACCACCTTCATACAATGATCCTAGTATCATAACTATTAAACCAGTAGTCAGCATCATACCCATATCTCTAGAAGCTCTTAATAGATTCTTTTTCTCCAAAGGAGTTAGGTTATCACTAGAACTAAATGGAGATAACTCTTTTAACATATCCATAGTTTGAGTCCTAGCAAGTCTAACGAATGTATTAAAGTAACCTTCAGTTACATTACCTAACTCTTGGTCTATACCAAAGGCTTTGAATCTTCTCTTTAGACCTGGGACAAAAAATTTCCTGTACATTAAAAATAGTCTTCCATACCAATATCTCTCTGCTACTACTTTGTCAAAGTTATTATAGACACCATGCAATCTTTTATTAATAGCATGTAAACTATTTTGTATGTCTATATCTATCATCTTATTATCAGATAGGTTACCTTCTAGTTGTACACCATCTTTTAACTTAATAATACCATCCTTGCCTAGCTCATAAGCATCATATAAAGAGATTTCTTCTGTTTTACCATTTACAGTTCTCTTCACTTTGTTTCTCTTAAGCATAGCTAATAAAGTCTGAACTTGTATAGCATGCTCACCTTGGTTTTGTAAAAAGAACCAAGTATCTGTAGACCATAGCTTTTTGAATGTAGATTGTGAAACCTTCCTTCCATACTTATCTAAGTATTCTCCTTGCATAGGGTTCCACAAATCAATAAGCTGACCAATAAAAGATTTATTTACAGGTTCAGTAAAGTCTTTTACATAGTTACCTACATTTATATCATATGTTAGTTTAGCCCATGCAATTTCAGCAGTATTAAAATAATCTCCAGCAGCTGCTTCAATACCTACTTGGGCATTAGCTTGCAAGTAGTTAGCTGCAGAACCTATAGGATTACCACCAATCTGAGTAAAAGAGCCAAATGCCATTAAGTTATTAGCTACTTTATTTAAATCTATAGTCTTTCCAAATGCTCCTACTTTAGCTTCAATCATATTTATACCGTATATCTGCATATCAATAAATGCAGATAACAAAGCTGCTATATTATTTCCATCATTCTTTTTTACATACTGCTCCCAGTTAGTAATACCTGCTTTTTTAGCAGCTTCACTAATTATTCTTCCACCTAGTACATCAGTTTTAAGAGGTGGAGCTTCTTTTACAGATTGCAATGCTGCTTCTCCTAGTGATGCTGCTTCATTAGATGCTTGGAATTTAAGAGAAGCTTGGTCAAATAATAATATAGAAGATATTAAATCTAATGATACATCATCAGCTGGCATGCTATTAGTGTATAGAACAGGAATTACTTTCATCCCTTCTACTTTTTCTCCAAACTGTTGAATATCTCTTTCAGTGAACTTAACTAAGTTTCTCCAAGAATCTCTTACATAATTAATAGCACCATTCTCTACTAGTCTATCAATAGATGTCTTAGCTATAGAAGGAAGAATATATCCTCTTCTAGTTCCTTCTGGAGTTCTTTGCTGTGCTTTAAAATAAGTACTAATTAGATAGTCATAATAAGACTTTTGAGCAGGATTACTTTGTATTGAATTATACCTAGGGTCACCATATTTTGATTTAGATGGTACAGAAAAATCTCTAGAGTAGTACATTTTACCATTAATCTCTACTTGATTATTCTTTAACCAGTATTCAAATTCTTTTTCAGTAATTATTTTTCTATCTACCAGCTCCTTCTTTTCTTCAATTAAAGTTTTTCTACCTTTTTGTATTACTACTTTTTCTCCAGTTTTAGGATTAGTAATTACTTTGTCTTCAAATGGTAGAGCTTGTGTATTTTGAGCATACCAACTTTCAATAAACTTATTTTTAGCACCAGGGTCAGTAATATTACCAGCCTGTTCCCACATTTTTGATTCTTCTAAGTTGTAGGCAGCCATATCTATTTCTTGGATAAAAGCCATCTTATCTACCATTGATTTACTACCATGGTCATATACTTTAACTCTAGTGTAAAATGGTTTATTAAAGGCTGCTACATTATCCTTTGATGCTGTTGATTTAGAAGCATACTCTTTGAAAACTAGTGATGCTTGATTAGCAGTTCTTAAACTTATTTGTCTAGCATTTTCAAAAGCTTTCTTTAATGTCTTAGCAAATAATGCTACAATAGGATTATTACTAGATATAGCAGGAGTTAAAAGATAATCTACAAAAGGTATATCTCTATTAGAACCATTTTCTAAAGCATGTAGCAGTGTATCAAAAGTTACACCTTCTTCTCCTATATCTCTTTTTAGTTCATTAACTCTTTTCTCTCTAGCTTTGTATGCAGCACTTTCAGGATTAAGCCTAGCCATTATAGCTTCATTCTCTTTAAGTTCCTTAAGATATGCTGTATTAGCTTTAGCAGATATAGATTTAGTTAACTCACCAGCAATTACAGAATTAATATTCTCCTTGTAGAGTAAGTCAATTCTATTGAATGCTCTAATGATTTTATCACACATATCCAATGGAGAGCCAGGTTTAGAATCTACAGAACCAATTTCTCCAGATATAAAGCCTTGGATTTCTGCTATTATAGGTCTAAACATTTCAATAGTTTCCTTACTGGTCATCATCTTTGTAATGATTTCAGAAGGGTCTGTTATTTTACCATCATTGATATCCTGTATAAATCTACTAAGCTGTTGAACAGCTCCAGGATATTTTGTAGTACCTACAAAAAGAGAATGGATATCTTTAATAAAGCTTGTAATTACTTTTGTTTTTTCAGTAGTATTTATTTTTTCTTTTAATTGACTAATTAAATACTTCTCTGCTCTGTTAGGCCCTTTTCTTTCAAGATATATTATTCTAGCCTCAAGAACCTTTTTTACTTTATCAAGTAATTTATCATAGTTAGTGTAAGTATGAATCTCAACTTCTTCAGAAGTATCTTCTGCTGGACTAACCTTTTCTAAAAATTCTCTTGAAGAATCAAGGTAAAACATTGGTTCTTCTTTAACATCTGTAACTACACTATCATCTGTATTAGTAATCTGAATAGGAACAATACCTAATTCTTCATCTATAGCAAAAGTAAATCCTTGACTAATAGCTAATCCTTTATATATAGATAACTGAGCAGCATGTCTTTCTTTCTTAGATGACCTTTTTGTTCCATCTGATTTTTTAAAAGGTCTATCATATTGGTTATCAAATGTTCCTTTTTTATAAGGCATAAACCTACCACTACTAGGGTCATAGTTAGTAGGATTGACACTAGATTTTAAGTCAAAAATTCTAAGACTACCATCAGGATTAACTATTACAATATCAGCAGTACCAGCTAATCCAACTTCTTCATTAAAGAAAGTCATTTGAGTTAGTATGACACTTCCAGGAAATTTTTCCTTAAACCTTGTCATTATCTCAAATGTTTTATTTGCTACATCTTCAGTAAGTAAAATCTGTTTACCACTTTTAGTAATGTAATCTACTAGAGCAGATTTAGCTTGGTCTAAAGTACTACCTTTAACTACTTCTGATAGGATAAAGTCTACTTGATTTCCCCACTCTCTATTGTTTTCATACAGAGCTTCATCTCCTTCAAACCTATAGTAACCATCATTTTGTGATTCTATGTAAGATGTAGTTCTCTCTAAAGCCTTGTTAGTTTTAGCAATCTTGTATCCAGTATCATCTTTAATAATTTCACCTTGAAGCATCAGTAGTTTTTCTACAGCTTCTTTCATCTCTTTAGGTGCAGGAACACCATATTTTGAAGCATATCCTTCAAGCTGGTCTTGGTATATTTGTACATCACTAGGACTTAATTGATTGTACTCTAAATCATAGATAGGATTTATAGCATCTAAGAATTCAGTTACTTGAGTCATAGAAGGTATTTCATAGCCATTAGCTATAAAAACTTTGTAAGCTCCAAATACCCCTAGGGCATCTTCAAGTACTCTCCATTCAGGAGTATTTTTATTAGGACATGCCATTAGTTACAATTATTTATTAGTTCAATAACATCTGAATCTGCTACATTAGCAAAGATATTAAATAAAGTAGTAGGTTTATCAAGGTTAACTCTTTGTACAGGATTACTTGCAAACTCCTTAAATCCTTCTATATCTTGTTTACTTCCTAATATGTGGATTTGTTCTGGTTCAAATACTACATATTCGTTAGAACCTTCTTCTTTAGGAATTTGTGGTAAAACAGAATCATAATTGTTTTTAACTAAATTATTTGTAAATTCTTCAGCTTCTTCTTTATTACCTAGTTTAGTTTGTTCTTCTATATCCTTTGAATCTGCATTATAAGGATTTTCTACATTAAGAATTGAAGTTACAATATTGGGTTGTTTTTTATACAAAGATTTCCACCAATCAATTAAATCGTTTTTAGTCTCATTAAAGTAGAAACCTTTTCCATAGAATCCATAGTTTAAAGTATTGCTTGATATTTTACTTTTGTCAAATGAATCTATAGAAGAATTAGTTGCATGATAAACAATATCCTTTACTTTACTATCAGGGAATATACTATCAAGATATTGAGAATACTGTTCAAGTGTTCCTATAGAAGCTAATTCAGGATTAGATTCAAATAGTTCTTGTACACCTGGCTTAATAGATGGTTTTTTATATCCCTTACCTAGCATAGTACCTAAATCAATAGGATTATCTATTACTAACATAGAAGATAATTCTTCCATACTAGTATTAGGGTCTAACTCAGAAGGAATTACTTTTTTATTCTCATTGCCTAGTAATGACTTCAAGTATTCAGATACTCTCCTTAAGAATGTTTTAATAGCATTCCAAAGACCTTTTTCTTGTTTCAAAGATTGCTGGTCAGCAGCATACTGTCCTATTAAATCTACTATAGTTTCTTCTAGTTGTTGCTCATATGTTAGCTCAGGATATAGTTTCTTAACCTTCTCAAAAGTGCTTCTTCCTATCTCAGTTTTACTAATTTGAGATACTAAGTTTTTATACAATAAAGGATTTTGAACTTTAATTATAGCTATAAATGGGTGAGCAAACTCATGGAAAGGAGTGTCTAACTTAGCTTTGTTAGGATTAATTAAAACCACACCATCTTTGAACTGTCCTAAACCAGGAATAGATGTATCATATTTCCAGCTTATACCAAATTTATTAGATAGTTTATCTAAGATATTTGTTAAAGCAGCTTGGTTAATAGGCTGTTTTGAAGATGATTTTGATTGATTTTTCCTTTTCATTACTAATTCAACAGCTTTATCTCTAGAAACATTAAAAGTAGTCATTAAAGTTTGAACTTCTTTCTCTTGACTAGGAGTTAAAGTAGTTGGCTTTTCTGAAGGAGTACTTGTTGCTTTTGGAAAAGCAGAGCTTACACTACTAGGTGCAGGTGTAGCTGCAGGTGTAACTGAAGGAGATAGGAGTGGATTAAAACTTTGGTTTATTTTAGCAAGAGCTGCTAAAATAGCATTTTCCTGCTCTGTAGTAGCTTCTTCTGCAGAAGCTATTTCTGCATCAGTAGTAGCACTTTGTTTTGCTTCTCTTATTATTCTAAATGCTTCTAATTCTTCAGTAGTCCAAAACCAAGGAGCTATAGACTTTTCTAAGTAAGGATTAACTGGAATATAAGTAGCAGCTCCTCCAGTCATCTCTGAAGCAAAAAGATTATTATCTGAAGTATTACGAGAGTACTTAAGGTCTGTTTCAACATTACCATTTTTATCAAGTCTTATTTCATTTCCAGTATGTAGTATATCTAACTTAAATAATACTTTAGTAGCTCCCCCTTGTCCATCTTCCATTGTAACTTGAATAAAAGGAGGATATATTATTTTACCATTCTTTTCATCAAATAATCCAGTAGTACCAAGGATAGCTTTATTTATACCCATTATTTTTTTTATCTCCTCTGCAGTAGCACCCTTTTTTACTCCTTTTTTAAGATTAAAAGTAAGAGTTTTTTTAATGCCATCATAAAATACAGGAGCTTCTTCTTTGACGAGAGCTTTTACATCTTCTGCAGTAGCCTCTCCTAAACTTTCTAATCTTCTTATTTCTGCTATATCTACTTTTGAACTATTTACACTTAAAATGACATCTAATTTATTTCCTTTTAAGTAAAAGTTATTAGGTGCATATCTTGCAAATAGTTCTACAAACTCATGTACAAGTTTTTCTTTTGGTACACCAAACACTTCTTCAAAAGAACCTTGTCCATTTGAAAATAAGTCTTGTACTTTATCTAAACCTACAGATATGTTTTTAAGGAATATTGGAGCAATTTGTCTAATGAAAGTATCAGATTTAAACAAACCTGCATCTTTCATCATAAGATACATAAATGCTTCTGCTGCAAAATGTTTTGCTTCTGGGTCAGGAGATGTAGCTAATAACTTAAAATCATCAATAAGTCTTTCTACATAGTCAGGGTTATTCTTAGTTCTAGAGTTAAATGCTAGCTTATGTAAAGTCAATCCTTTAAGATTAGACCTGTTCTTTTCTCCAAAAGGAATTTTATCAGCAATTAAAGCTCTTAGTAAAGCATTATTTTTAAACTCTTCTTTTTGTAGAAGTTTAGAATGTAGATTTACTAAGTCTTCACTAAATAGACTATTGATGTCTGGGTTTCTAATATTTTTAATTTGTCTGTAAGCTCTCATACTTAAGAAAGCTAGTAGAGCTTTCCTCATACTACTAGCATTCTCTTTATAGTTTAAGAAGTTGTCCTTAAATGAGATGCTAGCCATATCCATTATTTCCCTCCCTGTCTTGGTTTCTAGGACAAAAAATTTCCCAGAGTCCTCTAACATAAGAGTAAAAATCTTAATGTTAGTACTTAGTATCTTATCCCCCTTAATCATAGGAAGGACATCCATAGGAAGATTTTCTATTTTAGCTTTAGGGTCTCTTTCAATCTCAAAATCTTCTATCTTATCTCCTTTTGTACCTTTCTTTTGAACTACGGCTAGTCCTAGTTTTTCTAAGCTATTTCTGATATTATAGTTCTCAGCAAAAGTAGGCTTAAGTCCTCTAGCTAGACCAATTAAATCAGATAGATTTCTCAGGTAGTCAGAAATTTCTACAGAAGAAAACATTCTTTGTAAAGAAACCATCTGTATATAATTATACTGACCTTCATTTAGACTAGAGCTACTGGGGTCTTGGCTATACTTTAATGCCTCTATAAGATTAGGTTCATTAAAATCAACTATAAAGTCAGGGTTAACACCTTCTTCATTACCTACAGTAGTTTTGATTTTTTCAAAGTATTTACTTATTTCAAGTAAATATACTCTAGCCTTGTTAGTTTTATTTTTCTCTAAATCAGATTTATTAGACTGAAGTGCAGATACTACATCTACTAAAGCAGGTTGTTTTTGGGTAAGCACAGCTAAGTTAAAAGGTTCACCCATACCAATTCTAAGTAGTACAGAGCCTAGTGTTTCATAGGACAAGTTAAACCTAGCAGCTTTAGGGTCTTTACCATTATCTGTCATAGCAGATATAATCTGGTCAATTAAGTCATTTACCCTTACTCCTTGTTTATTAAGAATTTCTCCTTTAGGGCCTACAGTTAATTCAAAACCATCTGAAAGGTCTTGGATAAAATTCTGAAATCCAGGATTCTTTTTAAGGAAAGCTTCACTAAATTTTACTTTATGTTTATGTAGCCTTTGGAACATAAGGTTAAATACAGCTGCAGGGCCAATGTTTTCTTTACCAGTATCATTAGATACAGCTGCTGCATTTTTAGATGCAGCATCATGAATGCCTTCTAAAATAGTTTCATCTTCAATACCTTCTTGACCAAGTCTTTCTTCTAATGCATCAAAGTCTTTAGTAGATGTAGTAGTATTTCCTATCTCTTCATTAGAGTTATTATAGATTAAAGAACCTGTTAAAGGAATAAGCAAGTTGTTAATCTCTGATATAGTTATAGGGTTAATAGCACTAAAGTCTCCTTTTTCATAAGCATCCCTATTATCTTTAACTCTTTTCCCAAACTCTTCTTTAAATTTCTCTTCACTTGCAGGATATCCAAAATGCTCTAAAGATTCAATACCTATTTCAGTTTCTATATCTCTTAGAGTTTTATTAATTCTTCTAATGCTACCTTTTAGTTCTTTGATTTCTTCAGGAGTTAGAGTTACCTCTTCCTGTATAGCAATTTGTTTAAGTGTTGCTGCAACAAAAGTAGCATCTTTATTCTTCTGCTCTTCAGAATATTGAGGTAATGCTGTTACAGAATTAGGTATAGAATTATCTTCACTTACTTCATCCCCACTAAAATAACTTTCAATTATATCGTTAATTTCTTGCAGGGTATCTTCATAAGCATCTAATCTGCCTTTTGATACTTTCTTCTTTAGTTCCTCTTTAGTTTGACTTAGCATCTGTCTAAGCAACTGATATGGTGTGCTATTTTGCAGTCTTAAGTCTCTTTCCTTTTTTACATCCTTAGCTTGAGAGTTTTCTCTTATATACTCTTGCCTAGCTTGTTCAATAGAATCTTCAAGCTTTTCTGCTTTTAAGTACTGACCAAACCAATGAGGTTTATTATTAAGGCTAAAGAAATCAAAAGTTCTTAAGTACTCAGCATCAACGTCAAAGTCAGCACCAGACAATTTAAGAATCTCATAAGGTAGCATGATTTGATTGCCTGTTTCCATAGGCAAGAAATCTACAACCTTAAAGTAACCCATAGAGTGTTTATCCTGTGTTGGAATCCTAACACCAAACATTTCCAGTAGTTCAGAAGGAATATTATCACCAGGCTTTAAACCTAAATGTTCAGCAAACTGTGCACTGATTTTTATCTCAGTATATAGATTACCATTATCATCTGTCTTACGGAACTCTAATCTTCTAGTAGTTACTTTACCTGCATACTTTTTAGGGTTTTCTTGGAATTCATAGTCAGTTATAATCTTACCATTCATTTCCATTACACCACTACCAAAGTCAGATATTAATGTTAGCTTATGTCCAGGAGCTTTTACTTTTAAAGTATTCTTGGATATATAAGATAAGAACATTGACTCTAGTTTGTCAATAGTAGAAGGCATGTTTAAGTTAAACTCAGGCTTACCTGATACAGACAAACTTTCAGAAACCATTTCAATTAAGTAAGGGTCTGCTCCAGTTTGCATTAAGTTATCCTTAAACATACTAAGTAAGTACCTATATCTAGGAATATTGTTTTCAATAATAGTTTTTCTCATTTCTTCAAAGCCTCTCTTAGCTCTATCAGCTACAAGCTTTTCAAAACTATCTACTACATTTCTTAAGGTAGTTTGTTTACCTAAAACATTTGCTTTAGTATCTAGCTTTTGTTCAGAGAAAACTGTGTTTAAAAGCTGAGTAGGGTCTACAACTTTACTCTTAATAGAATCAGTTTTTACTTGCTCTTTGAAAGATTCATCATCTACTTGAATTGGGTCTAAGTTCCAAGTAAATCCTATTTCATTATTTCCTTCTACAGTACCTACATTAGCTTTCATGGTTTTGATAGCAGAGTCAAATATTAAAATGTCTATGTTATCTAACTCTAACTTATTAAGCAAATCATGATTAGCTCTAGCTGAAGGAATTGGTTTCCATAAACTATGTAACCTTTGGTATAGTTCTCTTTGTAATATTAAGTTTCCTTGTCTTCTAGCTTCAAAGATTCTGTCATATAGTTCATCAGCTTCTTTTCTATTCTCAGGAAGCATATAAGAAGTTTCAGACCTTAATAAAGTTTTAATAGATGTTTTATCATAGAAGTATCTATTAACACCTACAATCTTTCTGGGGCTTACTAAAGCATTAAAGTGCTTAAGGGTTCTAACTTCTGCTAAACTAGCTCTGTAGCCTTTCTCCATCTTCTCATATATCCTAGCTACCTCTTTAGGTAACTTACCAGAGGACATCAAATATTTATTGATATACCAATTTAAAGTACCTAAGTTTTGAGCATCTGTTGTATCTTGTTCATCTAAACCTTCAATCTTTTTATCTTTAACAGTATTCTTATCATGTCTATCTTTAGCTAAAATACTTTTTACAATAGCTACTCTTGTAACTCCAGTTCCTAAAGAAGGTCCTGCTGCAATAAGTCTTGAGTTTCTTTTTACTACATCTGTAGGATCTTTAAACAACATAGCATAATCTCCATTGACTAACATATTGTAAGTCATAGAGTTTATAAAGTCATTAAAGAAGAAATCAGATAATGCAGCCATATCAACACTACCATCACTATTTTCGTAGTACTCAGGAAGAAGTCTGTTTTTATATGTTACTTGTTGTTCAGATTCTCCAAAATCAATACTTTTTAATCCTGTTTCTTGATTAACTAATTCAGTTTTAAGATTAAAGTTCTTTTCTAATTCTGTTTGTAACCATTTAGAAAATCTAGGAGGAAGCTTTGCTTTATCTGTTGCAAAGGCTGTAGGAAATACTAATTTTTTATATTTAGAATCAAGAATACTCTGAATAGCTTCAGTATTTAATCTAACAAACTCATTAAAATCTTCATCAGTATCTTGCCAAAAATCTCCAGCCTTTTGTCCTTTTTTAGTTATAATAGGAAGAGCATTAGGATTTTTGTTTCCTTTGCTGTCTGTTCTTATTAATGCTTGAGTTGTAGATACATTTTTATCTGTACCTAACATTTCAGCATTTTCAGTAAATATAAATCCTGTATCTCTATTATTAGGAGCAGTACTTTTAGTATAAAATTGAGAGCTTATAGAAACTTGAACTCCATTTTCTGTTTTAGTTTCTACCTCTATAGGAGTAATAAGTCTATTCCTAGAATTAGAAATCCTTTTTACATACTTATCAAATAAGCTAGGAGCATACTGATTTTTAATTAATCCTTTGATTTGTTCTGCATTGGTAATAGGTTTACCTTGTTTAGCATCTTGTAGTACTTTAACATATAATGCACGGTCAAGCTTCATCAACTCCTTAAACTGGAAGAAATCATGGCCTTTGCCTTTAGTATAATCTCTCTTACCTTTTTTATCAATTATATAATGGTAGCCTTCAATATCATAAACACTTTGTCCTTGTTCATCTTGCTTATCATTATTTAAGATAAAGCCTACTTCTTTTTGAACATTACCAATTCTGTTGTACTCTTGTAAGAAAGCATTATAAATGTACTCTACACCTAACTTAGTTAGTTGTCCATTAGAATCTGAGAATTTTTGTACTGGTAGCTGAACAGCATTTTGAGTATTCTTAGCTTCATTAACCCCTACAACAATAGGGGCTGATGCTCTCTCTTTCTTTCTATTTACTCTTCCATCTTTTAATACAGCACCTGGAAGTCTAAACTTTTTCCTTAAAGTGTTACCAGCAGAATTAGCAAAGAAAGCTAGTGCTTGTATAAGTTTTCCTTTACCATCTAATGAACCATAAGATGTACCAGAAGAACCTTTAAAAGTTTGTTCAAATAATTGCTGCTCACCATCAACATCTACTTCTTCTAGAGAAGCAACTCTCATACCATCAATAATATATGATGCTAAGTTATTAAGTAGCTCTACAGAAAAGTCATAGTTTTCATCTGTATCAGTACTAATATTACTGGTTTCAGCACCACTCTCATCTACTGAATTTTGTAGACCAAGAAGATAAGGGTTATTCTTAATAGTCTGATACATGTTTTTAGCAAGGTAATACTCATAAGGAGTTCCCTCTGCAGCCATCATACCTAAAATTATTTCTGCTCCTTTTTCATCACTTTCTTCTTCTCTAATAGCTATAATTAAATTTGCAGCAGACTTAGCTCTTTTCTTCCATTTTTCTGTTTCACTAGTTAAATAAGAAGGCTGAATGTAAGAATAGATGCTTTTACCTTCAGAGTTTTGGAAAGTAACAGAAGCAACTGTTTCATCAAATACAGTATTTGAAGCAGCCATTTTTTTAAACCTTCCTATAGCAGCAGTATCTTCTTGTTCAGAATCTGGTTCTGTATTTAATTTTTTAACAAAAGGATTGTTGCTAGGACTTTGAGCTATTGACCTTCTTATTTCAGTAACATCTTCGGAAGTAAATCCTGGAGTATCTTGGAACAATATATACTCAGACATTAAATCTAAGTAATAAGGTTTAATAATATCATCTCCTGTAGCAATTGCTTCATTAATAACTGTTAAGTTCTTACTAACAATACTATGCCTAATATATCCTTTAGATAGAGAAATTCCTAAACTTAAAAATAGTTTTTGAATTTCATTTATAGCATCAGTTAAACCTTCAATACTAGCTACTATAGTTTCATTATTAAAGATTGTTCCAATATTAGTAAGTATTCCCATTGTTCTTGTTTCTTCATCTTCTAGTCCACTATTAATAAAACTTCTTGCCCACTCATCTACTTGAACTGCACTGTCATCTTTTACATTTGACCTATATGCTTTTAACTTCTTTGACTTATTATCATAGATAACTACAACTTGTGGTACTTTATTCTTTTGGAATGAAGTAGCAAAATTTGAGAATAATGAAGACCTACTTAAAATAGAAATGTCTGTATTATTTCTAGAATCAAAGTTTACAAACCCTAAAGAATGTAACTCAGTATTTATACTTGAGGTAAGATGATTATAGAAAGCATAGGCTGATGGGTTATTTTCAGCAAAAGCCTTAAGCTTAGGAAGCATATCTTTTATAGGAGTATTTGCTAATACTCTTTCTACTCCAGTATAAATTCTGAAAGCATTAGAAGACATTCTGAACTTTTCTTGGCTTAGGTCAGCAAATTCTCCAAATCCAAACTCATCTACACCTTCAGTAGTAAAAGCAATAAACTGCCTCATTCTAGAACTTAATGTTCCAAATCCACCTATCTCTGCAATATTTTGGTCAAAGTTTCTTTCACCTACCTCATTATCAAAGTAGTCTTCTAATTCTTCTTCTTCAGTAGTTTTTAAGTTAAACAGAGCTAGTCTCTTGCTAACTTCTTCAGCTATACTTTTTATGTTCTCTGCTTCTTGTAAAGATTCAGATACATTTTGAATAGTACTAAGAATTTTTGAAGCTTTAGCAGTGTTACCACTATCAGCTAAAGCTTTCAGTTCATCTCTAAAAGTTGCAGGACTATAATAATTAGTAGCCATATCACTAATCAGATTATAAATATCTGATTCAGTAATTCTACCTTTTTCTTTTTCTAAACTAAGTGCTTTGGATGCAATTGTATTTATAATCCTTTCACTTTGAACAGAGTTAAAGTAACCTTGTTGAACTTGGCCATCAATAAAAGCTTTTTTCCTTTTAATCAAAGAAAAAGCTGGCTCTCTAAATTTTACTAAAGGGTTAAAAGGTTTAGAGTTTTTAAACTTACCAGCATAAATATCTTGGAATAGTAAATCTAAATCACTTTGGTTATCCTTAATAATACCTAAAAGCTTTTTAATCTTGTCAAATAGAATACCAATTAAACCTTTTGGTTTTTCACTATCCTTCTTAACTGCATAGCTTTTAAATCCTTCAGCCATTTGTTCCTCTAACCAAAGATTTTCTAGTTCTTTTCTAGTTAGTTTGGCAAATGATGATGATGAGTTTCTAAGATTTATAATATCTTGATTAGTAGGATTACCATATTGTTTTCTAGCAGCTGCATAGTAAGCATTAATTTGAGTAGGACTTAGCAAAGTTCTAAACACAGCATGAAAAGCTTCATGATATTCAGTACCTACTCCTGCTTTTTCAGATAGATAAACTACATTATTAAAGAATGCTCCCCAAGTTATACCATTGTTCTTAACATTAGTTAGGATGTTTCTAACATCTTGAATAGAGAATACACCATTTGGATTTTGTGGTGTTCTCATATTCAGCATTCTAGCTAAGTTACTTTCTGCTGTTTGCATGTTAATCCTTTCAACAGCTTCTGTAGGACTTATACTAAAAGGAGCAGGTTCATTACTATCATCTTTAGGAATAAGACTATCTCTTTCTTGGATTAATTTATTATACTCATCACTATTCTGTAATCCAGAAAGAGCTAATCCAAGTAAATCAGCATCTATATCTTGTATTCTTTGTACCTTTTGCTCATCAGTCATACTACTTGCAGGAGTACTTTCTAAAGCAGCTAGTTCTGCATAAGCACTGCTATCTTTTCTACCAACTTCTTCAAGAGCTTTCATAGCCTGCTCTTTAGTCATTGTACCCTTTTTAACAGCATCTACATATTCTGCATCATATTTAGCATTGATTACATCTTTAATATCTATACCTAATGTAGTTCTTGCACCACCCCCCATTTCAATTATTTCAGCAGGAATTTTTAATTCTGTTCCTAAATAATCTAATGTTAACATCCCATTAGAATAACCAATAGGCATTTTTTCCCAGCCTAAAACATCTGTTAAATATTCTCTAAATTTTATTAATTGTGTTTTAGCATTTCCTTGTACAAGAACATAGTTTGTTAAAGGTATATTTATAGCTAAGTCTTCTTGTCTTCCTTTTTCTATATCAGCTATAGTATCTGTACTTCCAGCAGGTGCTGATGGTGGTGGTGGAGTAGAAGTTGCTGATTTTATTTTTCTTTCTAATATTGTATTTAGGTCTCTTTTTTTATTATCAGGAATAGGTGAATCTTGTATTACCTTTCTTAACTCTTTAACAACCCTATCACTTTTTAACTGTTCTGGTGTAGATGAATTAATTAGAGTTAAAAGTTCATTATATATTTCCTGTTGTTTATTTTCAGGAGTACCTGAAGTATTCTCAGGATTAGTTTCTGTTCTTTCTTTTAAACTTTTAGGTCTTAGTACTATGCTAGGGGTTAAGCTTACATTTAACCTCATCTGTCCCATGTTCTCAACTACACTATCTTCGCTTACCTTATCTACTCTAGAAAAGAATCCACCTATACGAATAGGCTGACCTTTATCTAGTAAGAAAGGTTTTCCTCTTTCAGCTTCTAATTTTATTTTACCATTGATAATATCTATTAATTTATCATAACTGTTAACTGGTGAAGAAGTTTTTCCAAATCTGGCCATTAATTTACCCTCTTCATTAACTGAAAGATATAGGTCTACATATTGTTTATCTTTAATTCCAACTACATCTAAAGCTAAAGAAACATATCCAAACTTACTGATTTGAATCTCTGCAGTAATGGATTTTGACAAAGCAAATGTTGCATCTGGATTAGCAGTATTTGTTAATAAAGATAAAAAGAAGTCATTGTTATTCTCATCTCTAAAAGTAACTCCACGGTCTGAAGGATGTATTGGAATGCCTTTATCAGTAGTAACACCTCCATCTTTTATTTCTTCCTGTCTAGTTTTAATTAAGTCTACTAGTCTGCTAAAAAGAGTTTTTCTCTCATCTGTAGTAGTTATTTTTTTATTTTCAGCAGAAGGAAAACCTATAGATAAGAAAGAATACTTTGATGTTTGAGTAGGTTTGTTAACCATCATAACATACTGTCCAGTTATTCCTTCATAATTTTTATTTGATGCTAGTAACTCTTCATATATTTGAATTACTGCTGTAGCCTCAGCACCTTCTAACAAAGTCCATTTTCCATCTTTTTTAGCATATGCTTTAAAGTCATCACCTGAACTTCTTCTAATTATTAATTGAGAAGTGTTTTGTTTTTGAACTTTTTTACCAGCTTCAACTGTTTCATAAGTATAAGTAATTCCATACCCTTCATCAGGTACAACTGATATATTAGGTCTTTCTTCTAATGGTACATCTTTTAGAACTTTATATGGAAAGTTTTTATTAGTATAAAATAAGTTATTAATAAACTCTGTACTTGCTCCATTATTTGTTTCTAGCTCTTTAAATAGCTCTAGCATAGTAGCATAGTAAGTTTGAACATTCAATCCTTCTGCAGATACTTGTGGTTCTTGAGAACCATCAGTATTATTAATAATATCAACAAAAGAAGAATTTAGTTCATATAAGTGCTGAAGATTATAAGCATTAAAGTTTTGCCCATCAGACATTACAAATCTTCTAGGGTCTAATACTCCACCTATTTTTACTTCTTTACCATTTATATTAATGTAGGCTACTGCACCTTTACCTTTCATTCCTACAATTCCTTTTTGGACTTTTACAGCAGGATTACCATTAGCATCTGTTAAGTTACCCCCTTCAGGATAATCTTCTACTTTAATATAAATTCCTTTATATAGTTGTTCTTGAGTTAAAGCTTCAACTGCATCTATATCAGCTTGAGGTACAAACTTAGTATCAATGTATATCTGTCCAAATTTAGAAGCATTTTCTATAACAGGTACACCTGTAGGAATAACTGCATTAACAGCTTCTAACTGAGCTATAATATTATCTAGTTTAGTAATTATATCTTGTAACTGACCACTATCAAATATAGCTTGGTAGTCGCTATTAATTTCAGTACCAGTAGTATCTTTAATTAGTTTTTCAAGTTCAGCTAGTTTTTTCTTTACATACTCTTGTTTTGATTTAGTCTTAGCTATCTTAACTGGAACAGAGTCAGTGGGTTCAAAACTAGGAGGTAAGTTATTATTAAATTCTTCAAGCCATGCTTTTGCAGTATCTGATTTTAATCCTTCAAAAAGTTTTTCATCTATACTTACACCATCATCTTCTGGAATATCATATTCTTCTTCAATAGCTTCTTGTAAATTAGAACTATCATTGATAGCTATACCTGCATTCTTTAATCTAAGACCAAGAGACTCATAAGCTTTCTTTTGTATATCTTCTAAGATAAGTTTATCAATATTTGGGTCATCTACACCTGCAAGGGTAGCCATTAGAAATTCAGGCTCTATATAACCTTTACGTTGTAGTTCTGTTAGTTTATCTAAACTTTTAATAAACTCTTCTCTACCTTCTTTTGTTATAAGTCTGTTAATCTCTCCTATGAATGTTTCTCTTCTTTGAGAAAGTTTTTCTAAATCTCTTAGTGCTACACCTAGATTTTTTCTATCAGCAGGATTGTCAAAATAATATTTTTCAACCTTTTCTGCTAGTTCACTTAGCTTTAATACAGTATCTCTAAAAGAATCAAAATCTCTTAGATATTCAGGAGCTTCTAATGCATTAGTTTTTCTAGCATTAAACTCTTGTTGTTCTAGACTAGAAATCTCTTTTTGCATTTGGTCAATCTTCTGTTGCTGCTTATCAATTCTTTCTTGGTTAGCAACACCAGATAATTGCATTGTTATTAGTCTTTTCTTAGCAGCTTCTAATCTACTAAGTTTACGATTATATTCACCTAGCCATGCTTTTTTAAAGTTAAGCCTGTTGTTGGCTCTCATAATATCCTTAACACCTCTAGTATCTACAGTGCCTATCATATTAGATATCAATTTGGAAAGGTCTTCTTCTCTCCTATCAATATCTTGAACAGTAGCTAAGCTATAAGCAAGTCCATCTTGGATGTATTCATTATCAGTATTAGCTAGTACCCTAGCTTCATTAATACTATCTTTAATAGTTCTAGATCTTTTTAGTAATGCTTCTTTTAATTCTGACTTTCTTTCTTGAATTTCTTTTTCAGTGATATTATCATAATCAAACATATCAGCAAACTCTGTATCAGTCATTCCATCAATGGTATCATTAATGTTATCTTCTACAGTTTGGTAATCACCAAGCTTCATTCTAAAGTTTACATCTGAAAAGAAAGCCTCATGTTCTGCACTTTTAGCAGTAAACATATCTCCAACTTGAGCAGCTTCATTATATTCTTTATTAGCTTTATAAGCTATAGCAGCATGATTTACAAGAGCTTTAATCCTATCAGGAGTAGACATGTTATTAGCCCTTTCCAAGTACTCAGCTCTTTTAGTTTTAAGAGGGTCTCTTAAAGCATCCCAAATACCACCTTGCCAACCTAATCCTTTACCTTTAGAGCTAGGACCTACAAATCCTGCTCCACCTATAATCATTCCAATAATACCTTCTTCCCAACCTTCTTGGCTACCATATGTTTCAGCCATTCCTTCTCCTAAGGATGAAACTAAATCAAAAAGTTCTAGTTTGTTATCTTCATCTAAATATTTAGAAACATAATCTAAAGCTCCTTTATTTACAGAACCTTGCATCATTTCTTCCCAAACACCTTCAGTAAAAGGTTTCTCTCCTAGTTTATATAGTTTACTACCTATTCTTTCTAATCTAGTTTTGGCAAGAGCCTTTTCTACAAAGTCTAGTTTTTTAACTTCTGCTACAGTTTTACCCATGCCTTTAGCAACTCTGAGTAGTTCTCTCTTAGATAAATCACTAGTCCTTACTAATGACTTAGCAACTTCATCTGCCTTATTAGGATTAAATAATTTTCCTAATATAGAACCTGACTTAGGCCCAAAGGTTTTAGGTAATGTAACCACATTACTCATACCTACTAATGCAGAGTTAAGAGCAAACACACCATTGGCTACATTATATATTTTATCCATAGCACCAGCTATTTCAGCTTCAGTAGGCTCAAAGCCATTTTCTGCTATGTAATCATTAATGTAGTTTTCTTTTGCTTCATTAGCAAAGTGTCTAGCTTCTACACCAGCTTCATAAAATGTACCAGTAACCATTTTTCTGCCTACACCTAGTACATTGTCAGCTACTTTTAATCCTTTTACTTTGCCAATAAGTTTAGTAGCATCAGCTACTTTAGAACCTTTTCCTAAAGCTTTAAGTGCTCTTGTAGCTCTACTCAAAGCTAAAGGAGTGGCTAATCCAGCTGATGCCATTTCAGTAAGTACTGCTCCTGCTACAAATGACATTCCTGATAAAACATCATTTGCCCAGAAGTTAGCAGTACTCATTTTTTGCAGTAGATTATAATCTTCCACTTCCTTTCTTAAGTAGTTAGGAAGAGCTTCATCCATAGCTTCATTAGCTTCATCTAAAGCTCTTTGGAAGGCATTATCATATACATTTTTAAAGCTTCCTGTAGCTGCTCCATATAGTAAACCAGGAAACATAGCTAAACCACCTATTACATTTGTAGCAGTTTTACCTACAAATTTAATAGTACCATTAGCCCACTTATCAACAGTACTTTGACTCTCACCAAATAAATCTTCTATGTCAGCACCAATGTAAGGTGACTGTCCATATTTTTCAGAATATAACTTGTATTGTTCAGCTTCTTTACCTGTAAGTACTTTTGGTGAAGTAGTAGTTGATAAATCAGATGGATTATAAGGTTGAGTTTCAAAGTAATCTTCATACTTTAATCCAGGATTAGATTCTTCAAATACTCTTCTAGCGGTGGTTTCTCTTACATTTTGTTCAAGTGCAGAAGAACCTCCTATTTCTCTTGAAACTATATCTCTAATATCTTGTTGTTCTTGTGCTGCTGCTTTTCTTGCAGGATGCTCAATCCATTCCCACTGACCTGTACTTTGGTTAAATTGCCACATATGTTGTAAGTGTTTTGTATATATACGATAAAAGTAAAAAAAAAGTTGTAATATTAACTAATTAATTAGGAATAGCTAAAGCTCCACCTGTAAAACCAGCAGTGTTAAAAGTAGACCATTGGTTAAAACTTAATTTACCATTCTTAGCAGCAGGTTTAGCTGAAAAGCTTCCTAGGTCATGGTAGGCTATAATTAAATCTTGAGGAGATAATTCATAATCTGCCATTATTTTTTTAGACATTGAATTAATCTCATCTATACTTCCTGTAAAATCTATAGCAAAAGATTTTTTAGGAGATAAAAATATAACAGACCCTCCTCCATATTTTCCATAAGTGGCTTTTCCATTTTTAGCGTTAGGAAATATAAAGTGTGTAGCATTAGATTTTTCAGTTTTATTTGTTTTAGGATTTCTAACATCATATGCTACAGTTGTAGGTAGACTTGCTACATTATTTTTAAAACTATATTTTTTAGAACCATCTGGTCCTATAGTAAACATAGGTGATGTTTTACCATTCCAATTAATATCTGAGTACCTATATTGTCTTAATGGAGACATAATTTTAAATCCTTGATATACTTCATCATCTGTAGTCCACCCTTCAGTATTATTACTAAAATTGTAAGAACCTGGTTTTAGCTTAGTGTTTTTCAAAGGTTTTTCACTATTAATTACAGACAAAGGTTGATATGTTACTAATACCTTACCATCTGCTGTCTTTTTATATAAAGGTAAGAATGGGTCATTTACTGTACTACCAGGACTTCCAGCAGGTTTTTTATCTCTTATAGTTTGATGTATATAGTTAAAAGCTTCTTGTCTCATAAAATCTCCAGAGGTAGATGCATTTCCATCTAAATTAGGATGACCACTAACATCTGTATCTAAAAGAAAATGTCCTATTCCTCTTGCTTGATAAGAGTCTTTAGCTCTAGAGTTACCTACATTTTTAATAGGGATATACTCAAAGCCTTGATTTCTATCAAACTTATTCATATACCTCCAATGACCAAAACCATTTCTTCCTAACTCTTGAAATTGTCTAGGTTCTACATATACTGGTTCTTTTTTAGGAGCAGCTTCTTTTGCTGGAGGAGGAGTAACTTTTGGTGGAGGTGAAAGTTTAATTTGTTTAGCTTTATCTTCCACAGCTTCACTTTCTAAATCTCCTATACCTAAGTAATTGACAAAAAATCTATTTGCCCAAGAAGGTATATTACTAGCAAGTAATAGTGCTTCATCTGTAGCACTAGATACTGCATCGCCTATTGAGCTAGCAGTTTCTTCTACTGCATTACCTATTGAACTAGCAGCTTCTTCTACTTTAGAATATAACTCTTGAAACTCTTCGGTTAAACTTATAGAAGGGTTTTCTTCTTTTACTTTATCTAGTGCTGCTTTTGTTTCTGTTACAGTTTGTTTAGCTGTATTTACTTTTACTGGTCCAGGTATGTTTTTACTAGTTAAATCAATACCTATTTTTTTACTTACATTATTAATACCCTCTTGTACAGTTTTAGGTTTTGGAGGAGTATTAGCTACATTAAAACTGGGTGTGGTGCTTTTAGGCTTTTCAGGAAAATTTATATTTTCTGATACTTGAAATACATTATCTAAACCTGCAGCTCTCATAAATTGTTGTGAAGCATCATTTGCAGGTCTTTGTAGTATTGGTGGAGTACTAGGTTTAGCAGATTGTTGAACTGCAGGTTTTACAGCTGCAGGTTTTTCTTGAGCTTTTTGAGCAGCTTTACTAAACTGAATATGGTAATGAATTTCATTACCTTCTCCATGAGGTAGAATACTTACTCCATATTTTTTGGCCCAAGTATTACCTTCATTAGTTTGAGTAATCCAAGTTACAAGTTTATGGCCTTCATCATCATACCTAACATCAATAGCTCTACCTTCAAGATGTGTTTTAGATGCTCTTCCTAATTTCTTATCTTCTTCTTCTGTACTAGTAGCAGAAGTTATAGTAAAAGGAAAAGAACTTACTTCTTTAAGAGCAGTGGAAACAGTAGGAGAAACTTTTCTTTCAGTAATTTCATCTGATTTATATCTTACATTACCTTTTGGTAGTCCTCCTGGGAATACTCCTACTTGGGGGTCCAAAGCTGGCCTTGTTGTATTGGTGACTTTCCCATAGAGGTACCTCCCTGACCTCCAAAGTTTTTTTGTGCTCTTCCTTGTTCTAATTTACCATATCCTAATAATACTAAAGCTTCTTGGTAGTCTTGAACATCATTAGGGTCTAATACTTTTCCTGAGGGAGTTGTAATAGTCGTAAAAGGAATTATTTGACCATTTTCATATTTTCCTAAAGCTACTCTACCTGTGTTAGTAGTTTGAACTCCAAATTCATTTCCTTGTTTATCCTTAAAAATTATTACTTCATTTTCTTTAACTGATTTTTCTTTATTTGCCTCTTTAGCATCAAAGAAAAGATTCAATAAACCTAATTGGTCTTTATCAATTGCTGCTGAAGCATACCAAGCTGCACCTACATCTCTATATTCAGGAGCATCATCAGTTAATAACTCAGATACAATCTGACTATATTTAGTTGGGTTATCTTCATTATTATAAATTAAAGATACTTGAGAAAAACTATTAGGATTAGATTCATCTGTCATAGCTGTAAGAACTATCATTGGGATTCCAAAGTTATTTACTTCAAAAGCTACATCAGTTATCTTAAAGTTATTTCCATTAAAATCTTCTCCTTTATATAATGACTCTTCAAAAACTTCTTTAGCAGTTCCTTTATTCCTATAATCCTTTCCTCCTTTACCTACTAAAGCAGCAGTTTTCTGTAACAAATCAGCAAGTTCTACAGGATTTTGTAGTAACTCTAAATATTCTTTAGATACTGCTTTTAAAGTTCCAGCTTTTTCACCTTCAGTAGTTTCTTTAATAGTTTTTAGCTCTTTAACAAAACTAAACTTATCGTCTTTAATTGCCTTTTCTTGATAATCTAAATGTCTCAAAGCTTCACTATATATTGGAGTGGCTTTTAAACCATCACTATCTTCTCTTCTACCTGGATATCTTGTTGTATTAGCAGAAGGCCCTGACTTTTCTGATGTAACTGTTCCAGAAGAACTTTCATAAAATGCATACTTACCATTTTGTAATTTTTTTAATGCGCCCTTGTCTAATAAAAATTGTAATCTGAGGTCAGAGTCTAGTTGGTCTTGGGTAAACTCATTGTAAAAAGCAGGCTCTCCTGACAATGCGTTTCCTCCATATTCATTTCCTATAGTTTTAATAGTATTACCTACTATCAATAATTCAGCTGTTTTTTTAGTATCTGCTCCTGGCATAACCACTTCAGCAAGCTTATCAAATACTTTTTGCTTTTCTGCAGCTAATGCTTGAAGACTTTTACTTTCATTGTAGTTTTTTAGAACACCTTTGGTAACATCTAAAGCTGCCTGGTCTCCAGGGTCTTGAGAAATACCTATAAGCTGCTGATATAGATTATTTTTAATAGCATCTATCTGGTCCTTATTCATACCATTTTTAGCAAAGTAACCATTTTCACCTAAATAATAGTCAGGACTAGTAATAATCATATTAGCTGTATAAGGATTAGTTACTAATTCAACTAATTTTTGTTTTTGAGTTGGGTCTTTTACTCCATTTGCAGCTTCTGTAAGCATTTCGTCTAGAACTACTCCAAAAGAACCTTCTCCTGTTATATTCCCATCAGCTCCAGAATATACTATACTTCTTAGTGTGGGAGAGTAATTTTCATCTGTACTTGCTTTATTTAACTCCTCAAATAACCTTTTATCTGCTTCTCGTAGTTTAGTAACAGCCATTGTACTATTTGCAGTTATATCATTAGATACAAGCTCTAAATCTAAATCAGAAGCTGTTGCTCCTTGTGAAGATATAGAGTATGTTCTATCTTTTGCTGCTTGTAGTTCTTCTGCTCTTTTTCTAGCATTAGGGTCATCAATTTCTCTAGTACTACCAGGTTGTTCAGTTTCTTTTCTATAAAATCCTTTACTTACTGTATTACCGACTAACTCTTCAAGCTCTTCTAAAGTTGTATATCCTCTTCCTATTATATTACCTTGTTCATCCCTCCTAAGCTTAAACTCTTTTGCGTAGTAATCTTGTTCATTAGTTCCCTCATACATTCTTTTAGCAAATTGTTTAATAGCATTCGTTGTAAATGAATTGGTTAAATCAATAGCTTCTACAGATGTACCATCAGGGCTTTGCCACATTGTTGTACCAGTGCTAGGGTCTGTAACAAACTTACCTTCACCATATGTTTGTTTTAAAGAAGGTTTTAAGTAATTAAGAAGATTTTCAGTTATGTACTTTTCAGTGTTATCTTGAATAGGTGCTTTAATATCTTCTATCTTAATATCAGAACCTTTTTTCCACCCCCATTCTCCTGTTTTAGGGTCTTGTTCCATTAAACCTTTAAAATATAATGAGATGGCATTTTCTTTTCCTAACCAAGGTTCTACATTTTTCTTGTATGCAGCATGGTGTTGAATAATACTTTGGAATACTGGGTCAGTATTATATTCTCTATTTAAAGATTTTAATTGTTGAGCTATAGAACCATAACCACTTTTATCTTGTTCTAATCTAGAGCTTAGTGAAGATACATCTCTACTAAATTTTTCTCTATACTGTTGAGCTTCTGGTTCATACCAAGGAGCAGATTCTATCTTTAAATCTGCTGAGCCTAATTCTCCTCTAGTAGTATCTAATCCTTTTTGTTTTTCCTGTAATGCCTTATACATAAAGTCCAAAGGCATTGGAACAAACTGTGACTCATAAGGAGTCTCTACTGGTGTTATAAATCTTACAGCCATTGGTTATTATTTAATAGGTTCAAAGTTCTCAGTTTCAGGATTCCACTTAAATCTTTTTCCATTTGGTGCAGTGTAGCTACCATCATTATAGGTAGCTACACCTGCAGGAGCTAATTTAGGTACTAAAGTTCCATTAACATTGTCATATCCTATGATAGCAAAATCTCCAGTTCTTAGTTGATTTAGCAACTGGTCTTGCATTTCTTTAGCTCCCATATCTTTAGAGAATCCTTGTATATTTCTACCAACTCCAGCTGCTGCTTCCATTCCTAGTTTCCATCTATTTGAAATAGATTGGTCTTTCATTAAAGCATTTTTCTCAGCTTGAGCTGCTCTTAGTTGAGCTTCTTGGTTCATTAATCCAATATTTTGAGAATCAATTCCATATCTAGTTTGAGCTACTTGAGAACCAATTTGAGCACCAGCACTAGGCATAGAAACACCTACATTAGCTAAGTAGCTACCTTGTGTGGGAGCACCCATTCTAATAGCTTGTCTAGTATTAGCCATAGCTTGATTAGCCTGTGCTCTTTGTAAAGCTACAGGAGTATAATCATATCTACCTAACTTAGGAGCTGCTGTGTAAGTAGGATCTGGAGCAAAAGCTGCTGCTGCTGCATTAGCTAAAGGCCCTAACATAGAACCTACACCTCCAGCAATATAGTTACCCATAGGAGATTCATATGGATCTAGTGGGGGTGCAGATTTAGGTTTAGGTTTACCTACAGGAAATGTTTTATATACAAGTTCAGGAGAAATTTGAGGTTCTTTTAAACCAGTTAATTCTACTTCATTATTCATTAAACTAGGTAAACTAGGTAAAATAGGTTGAGAAGGAGTTTTTGGTATTGGTTTTAAATCTGCTTTAGATACTGTAGGTTGAGGTACTACTGCTGTAGGTTGAGCAGATGTAGATGAAGTAGCAGGGTATAAAAGATTATGTATTGATATAGGCCTATTTCTTAATGTAGGGGCATAGTTAGCTCCTACACCACTATTAAATTTTTGTGTACTATCTGCAATAGAGTTATATTGATCTCCTAGAACATTTACATAATTACTATACAAATTAGGATTATTAAAATCTGCACCCTTAATAGCATTAACTGAAAAATCTCTTGTATACCCTCTTCTCTCATCACCTAAGTCACCTCCTCCAGTAGAGTTATTAATTGCTTGAGCTAATCCACTTAAAGCAGCATCATACTTTCCTGTATTAAACATAAAGGAATACATTTGAGTTTTTACATCATCAGGTAATTTATCCCAAGTATCTCTACCAATAGAGGAATCAATAAATGATTCTATTTTAGCTTTATCTTCAGTTTGAGCATATTGGTCTCCCCTTCCCATACCTATAGGATTACCTTGAGCATCATAGGTACCCATAGTATTTTCAAACTGATTAATTGCTGCATAACCTTCATCAGGTAATAAACCTGAATACCCTCTTGTTTTATTTAACCAATTTGTCTTTTCTTGAGGAGTCATAGTGAATTTAGGATTAAATCTATTATTAACACTAGGCATACTGCCTGCTGCATTAACATTTCCTAAAAATATTGCTCTTTCTCTAAGCCTTGGTCTAGGTAACAAAATTGGTTCTACCCCAGGATTTGCATTAGCATTAGCTTGATTACCAATAGCTACAGCATCAGCACCTTGATATACTCCAGACTCAATTGTATCATCATTTAATATATTTTCTAGAGTGCTTGTAGTATTAGGTATAGTACTATTATCTTCCTGATAATACAACTTACCACCATTTCTTTTTAACACAGGATATTGATTAACTTGAGCTAAATAATTATCAGCTAAAGAACCTCCCATTTGATACATTCTACCACCACCTCTCATAGTTGCTGGTGCTCCTTGTTGTTGACCCATCATACCTTGCTCAGCTGGAGGAGCAGCTTGTTGCTGCTGCATACCTTGAGATTGTTGTACTTGTTGCATAACCATTTGAACTGCTTGAATAGCAGCTTCTTGTGGAATACCCATTTTAACAAGTTCTCCTACAATTTGTTCTGGTTGTAAACCTTGTTGCAACATTTCAACAATAGCTTGCATAATCTGCTCCTGATCACCACCTTGTTGAGGTGCTTGTTGTGGAGCCATTTCTCCACCCATCTGATACATATAACCACCTCCTCTCATCATAGGAGGAGCTTGTTGTGGAGCTTCTTGTGGAGCTTGTTGTTGCCCTTGCATTTGTTGAACAATCATTTGTACTATTTGAATAGCTTGTTCTTGGGGTAATCCCATTTTAACTAGTTGTCCCACAATCTCTTCAGGAGCCATGCCTTGCTGTAGCATTTGTGCTACTTGTTGCATAATTTCTTCTTGACCACCACCTTGAGGTTGTTGAGCCATCATCTCACCTCCCATTTGATACATATATCCTCCATCAGCTTTTGCAAAGTTTCTAGCAAAGTTAGCTTTTTTTCTCATAGCAGGAGAATACTTTCCTTCAGGTGCATTTAGAATAGTTCTAGCAGCTTGTTGTACACCCATACCCATTCTAGAAGCTTGTGCTTTAAATGTACCTCTTTTGCTAGGATCAATATGAATACCACCACCTTGACCATACATCATAGAACCTCCATATTCATACATAGGAGTTTCCATATCTACCATATCTACATTAGAGTCAAGCATATTCATATAACCACCATCTTCCCAAGTAGCTCTAGCATAAGCTCTAAAGTAAGGATTATTAGCTAAGTTCTTTTTGTGTCTAGCATAGAAACCTTTCTTACCATATTTAGATTTACCTCTTTCTCCTAGCTTAGGATCACCAAAATACTTTTTAGTTCCATCAGGGCCAGTTACTACATGGGTTTTACCTTTCCTGTCATTAGACCTTCTTACAGTATAGCCACCTTCTCCATATTCCATGGTATCATCTTCATCAATATAGTCACCCATAAAACCACCTAATGCCATATTAGATTTAATCTTAGCCTGTACATAATCAGGCAAAGCTCTAAAGCCAGGGTTATCAAAGCTGCCACCATCAGCATAGTAGCCACCATAAGCTTTTTCAGCAGCTTTAATTTTAGCTTTTTGCTCAAGCATTTGTTTAGTGGGTTTTTTTGGTGTTTTACCAGTACGTTTATTTTCTGCTGCTTTTTTACGAATGTTATCCCAGAGTCCTCTTCTAGAGTAAGAGCCATCTGCTCTTTTAATCATTTTACCTCCTTGTGCCATTTTTTCTTCAATAAAAGGTGCTTGTGTTTCAATAGGTTCATCTGTTAACATTTGCTGAGAACCATCAGCTCCTGTAACCATTATAGGGTCATTGTTATAAGTAGGAACTACAGATGTTGGTCCACTACCAGGGAATGCAATACTTTGAGCATTAGGATACATATTATATCCACCAGCTCTTTCTTCAGGAGTTTCAGCTACAATATTAGAGCCTCCCATTATTTGAGACCTCATAGCTTCCTCTTGCATTCTTTTAGCCTCTCTGTCATACTCATGTGCCATCATAAGTTTTTTCATTTCCTTATCTAGCATCTTCTTTGACAAAGGGTCATTAGGTCTAAGTTTATCTCCTGCTTTTGATTTAATCATTTTACTCAAATCAGCATAGCTTTTACCAGCTAATCTTTTAGCAGCCTTACCAGTAATACCAGCAAACTCTAAAGCTTCTAGTGAAGCTTTCATTTTCTCTGACATTACATAATTTTCTGGAGTATAGATAGTTTCTGGACCTTCAACTTCTACATCTGGTCTTCCACCATTATTAGGTAAAGTAACACCACCTTCTTCATGTGATGGCCCATCAATTTCTGTTAATCCCATATTTTG
>JGI10211J34971_10000482_pt1 | contig 32468 bp, 19 predicted proteins | sample Etolagsediment_FD_34971 | JGI IMG/M metagenome (IMG submission 34971)
GTCAAGCTGAAAATGAGAGAAAATCGAAACTCTGAGAGGAGAATCGAGATTTAGGATACAAATAAGTACAATTTCTCTGCCAAGGACAACTATAGGGCAACTGCTTCGATATCTTCAACAAACGGGCTAAACTCGTCCGGAATGAACTCTTCTTGTGCAACTTCAACAAGTTTAGTCAATCTTCCTATGACATAATCGTCGTTTCGGTCCCCATCAAACTTAATGACTTCGCGCTTAAGCTCACCTAATATAGCTGTGATTTCTTCGTCATTGTGAAAATTGAGTAAGTTCACGTCTTTGATCATCTTATTGATACGTCTAACGTGAGATTTCCTTATTCCCTTGGGGCTTCTTGCAATTGATTGGATTAGATCGTTGCATAACTCAGATAGGTGGGCTCTTATAGACGAAACTGTTGCAGACAAAAAGCTATCAATCATTTCCATCTTTCTTTCTCTGTATTCTTTTTCGATGATCTTTCTCGTTTCTCTTTCAAGATGCGCCTCAAGGTGTTTGGTTGCTTTTTGTTCTTGTCTTTCAATCTGAATAGTTTCTGCTTTAGTTATGTCTTCTTCTATGAAAGAAGGTAGTGGTACAGTAAAATATGTAACTTCATAGCTAAATCTTTCTATCAGTTGATCTGGGGGAGGAATTTTGGCCACAATATTTGACACAAAGTTTTCAATAAAAGCTGCTGTTGCCCCGCCTTTATCGCCAGGATAAAGGCGATTCCATACATCACGAGCCATAATCGCATAGTCGCGACGTATTATCGTAACAATATCATCATAGCGTTCTATAAGACGCTTTGCGGACTTAATATAGTCACTACGTATGATTTCGTTTTCTTTATGCCATTGTGCAAATGCTGTATTTGGTACAAAATGCCCCCACAATGTATCAAAGCTATGACTTCTCAGGTTTAAATGTCCAGCCCGGTAAATCGATGAGATTTCTTTCATTACCTCTGGAGGAAGAAGACGTTCATTTCCAAAGTAGACGTATTTTTTCATAAACTTCCGCACATCAACGTCAGAAAAACGAATTCCGAGGTCTTCTGGTTTTAAGCTTGACTGCGCGTTCCATTGATGTATGGTCAGTTTTACAATGACACCTTTTGTCATTAAGGCAATGGCCCATTGTTCCCGAAGTGCTTTAGGAGAAATTTCTATACCATCAATTTGCATCATACTGATTACTCCCATTGGTTCTGAAAAACTCTACAAGTCTATCAGGACAAACCTGATTGATCGTAGAAAGTCTTGTTTTCACTGGAATACCAGCGTGTTTGGCAAGAAACTGATACATTAATCTGTCATCATTGTACTCTTTTGTCTCTCTGTACAAACAGGCTGCCGATGTCCCAAAACGTCGCTTGAAAACCATGCAGTTATTATCAACCATCTGATAGTCAAGTTTTGATTCATCACCTACAGATTCAAAGTTGTCAAGACAGATAAACTCATATTGTCCATCATCACGTTTGGTCCAAATTCTGCGCATGCAGTACCCCCAATTGGCTTTACTCTGCTCGATTAGGTTAAGTACGCTATAGAGGTGATTAGGTTCCCATACAATGTCATCGTCTGCAAATGTAACAAAATCAGTTTGAGCTGCCATAAGCCCAATAGAACGTAATGCAGATCCTGGAGCCGTTTTTTGACCGAAACTACCTGGAAGAATCAAACATAGGCTGGAATAGTTGCCGTTGTCTTCTACCTGAAGTTCTTTATTTTCATAGTCAGGCCACATGAATTGTCCCTCTCGTTTGTTATCCCACAGAATAATATGGAACACATCAATTGGGTTTTGTTCGCTATCGACCTGTTGGCGAATAGAATCAATCAGCATAAACAAAGAATCTTTACCAGTTGTTGGTGTAATTACAGTTATTTTCGGGTTCATGCTTTATCTCCATTTAAGTCAAACCCGGCGCTAGGCAAATCTTCATCATCTTTTGGTATTGCATTGACATCAAGGGAATGAGCCTGGACTTTGACATTCCATAGGGCAAATGGAATTTTCCCATAATGCTTAAGAACAATGCTTGTATCGGCAAATATTTTCCCACCTATTTTGCGCCAGCGATGACACATAGACCAGTCTTCCGATAAATATTTGCGGAATTTCTGTCCATCTTGTTCTAGTTCAAAAATGTCAGGCTTATAGAACGCATACACCTTTTTATATGCAGCATTGTCGTCGCCATCATACAGAAGTTCTGGATATGCGTCTGCCATTTTCTGTATGGCTTCTCTTTTAAGACACCAACATCCAGTTGATAGCCAAAGCATTTCTATAACGCCGGAGTCAAACGGAATTTGAGTTCTTCTATCCATTGGGATAGAAGAGCATTGAACAGGATAGACTGGTTTTTTTAGCGCATATAGTCCTCCAACAAAGTCTAAATTGTGTCCAACGAGCTTACTGAATATGTTGTTACTTGCATATCGATTAACTACTTCAATGTCACAATCTATGGACATAAAATAGTCATAATCCGTGTAGTTAAACAGGAACTCGCTTATATGAACGTTTCTAACTCTTGAAATTAAAGAATCATTTTCATTGTAATACAAGCGTACACTATGTTCTCGACAGCTTTGTGCTGCCGCCATAATGCTATGCATACTTTGAACTTCTGGTTTGTCCAGTACCGGAATTGATAGAAAAATTTTAGCCATTATAGTCCCTCCTTTGTCGCTCTTTGCGCAATTGAATCTGTTGTCTTTGTTAGCACATCAAGAATTTTTTGATATGGTATTATAACAATTTCGGCATTAGTTTGTTTGATCATGTCTTGTCTAGCTTTAATGAGTTCATCTTCCTTATTTTTGCTCATGAAAGCTAAATTACTGTCACTGTATACAATTCTTTTAACTCCTTTCTGTAGCAAAGAGCGTAAGCAATCATGGCAAGGCTCTCCAGTAACATAACATGTAGCTCCTTGGATATCATTGTAGGACCCGTTATAAGCCAGAAGGGCGTTCATTTCGGAATGGACCATATAATAGTACTTAATGGGTCTTGTCATTGGCACTTCGACATCATTCATCCCCCGGATTGGTCCATTGTATCCAGTGCTTAATATGCGGTTATCTTTCGACACTAACACTGCACCACATTTTGTGCTTGTGTCTATCGATCTCATTGATACAAGATAGGCAATTGTCAAAAAATATGCATCCCAGTCTGTTCGTTTCATTACTTCGTCATTCATATTGTGTCCCCATTATGTCCTTATTTCAGAATTCTTGATGAAGCCTCATGACCAATATCTTCAACTACAACGATATCCTTTGCTTCCAGAGCTTTGTTGAGTCGTCTATATGCTTTAGCTACCCAATTTTTGTTTTTTTCGAAATCATTGCGAAGAAGTTCTCTGCACTGACTTGACGAAGATATATTAGCGCATTCCAGTTTACGTCTTTCGTCTATACTATTCACAACAAATCGGTATGTCATTAGGTCTTCATCTGTTATTCCCTCGATGTTGTACTTTTCAACAAGATAAGCAACAGCTTCCGCCTTGTCTTCATGACCAAGATAGTCTATGCAAAAGTTAACGACCGTGCCTTTAGCTTCGCATCCGAAACAATTTCCAGTTAGAATGTTATCTTCTAGTGTAAAGCTGTGTGTTTCTGGCACTACTGCACAAAACACCTCTTCTTTACAAACATTCAGAATGACATCTTTTACAACCCATCCACGTCGTGCCAATTTTTTGGAACTGTTTTTAGGAAATGACCATGCAAGGCAGTGCCCCTTTTTTAACATAGATGTTGTTAACTCTCTGTTTTGATTTTTTGATCTAACAACAAACCATCTATGTTTGTTTGTTGCAAAAATCTCTTTTTTTTGTCCGTTTCTTGATAGAATTATTTTAGAAACCATTTGTTTACCAAAATTATAGAAGGGGGATTTAATCCATCTTCCGTCGTAACTTAATATGGTTTGTGTGGTACCAGCCAGTTCATTAATTGGATATATCCCGTGTTCTGTAATTACTCTTGTATTGCCTGAAAGACAATGGTAAACCCATGCGCCATCATCCATCTGATTCATAAAGAATGAGGCTTTGTTATCGTTATGCCATGACATAGGACATTTAATTGTTGCGCTACGTCCACCGTTTTTCCACATTAAAGTGCAACCAACTTCAGACGCAACAAATTCAGGAAGGTTAATTCTATGACATAACATAGAAACCATGAGTCTAAGTTGTTCGTGTTCCTCTTTCTGCATTGATTACCATCCAAGTTGTTCTGTAGCACTAGGGCTTAGATCGGAATCGTCCAAATAATCGTCTTCTGGTTTTTTCTCTAATTCCTGTGAATCAGAATCTGCCACGCTGCCAATTTTGTCAAGACTTGCGAACAGGGCATCTTCAGTTGTATTTGTCGTCTTATCAATTGAAGACGACAAGGATTCAAAAAGACCATCTTCTTTCATAAGTTCATCTTCAGAAAGTTCAGTACCATAAAGGATGGCGTCAACATCTTTAATATGTCCATCAGATCCATCAACTGGATCGTTTATTTTACCCAGACATCCGTCAAAGTCAAGAACAATCTTCACTTTTGACTGATCGTCTCTCGCTTTTGTAATTGTTGCAAACATCTTTGTTGCAGGATGATCGTTATTCAAAATCACGCCTATGACGTTATCTGCATCAGCCGTAACGGCTTGAACTCCACTTATGTCTTCCGTGTTGATTTCAAATGTGTCAACATTTTCCAGCGTTGCTTTCATAGCCTTACCACGAATATCTTTGGCTGCCTGTTTTCTTAGCTGTTGGGCGGTAATTGTTGCAATCTGTTTTGATTTCGCATATGAGATGAGTCTTCTGGCAGTAATAGCGTCATCATAATATGGATTACCCGTATGGTTCGTTTCGTTTTTGATAACACCTAGATAGTCGATGAACAGGACATCGATCTTCTGTACTGTCCGTATCTTGTCGACTCTTGCAAGAATGCTCGATAACTCTGTATATTGGGGCATCTGAATACAAACAAACTTTGGGGCTCGATTACGCATTTCTTCGGCTGTCTTTGTTAACTTTTCGAAAGTTGAATCATCAATGCCAGCATTCCCCTTACCTCCTCGTTTTATGCGATTAAAATCTACTAAGCTCTCGCAGCACAACATTCTTGTAAATACCATGCGTGCGCTTTTTTCTAGGCTGACATAAACAACAACGTATCCAGACTTTGCCATATTCCATGCCATATTCATCATTAAAGTTGTTTTGCCTCCGTTTACCATACCGCTTACAACCGTATAGGAGCCTGGTGCAAATCCATTGAAAATGTTATCAAGAGCTTTTATCCCGCAAAATAGACCAGCTAGTTCGTCTGGTCTTTCCCGTTTGTCTGTGACGAAATTGATAAATTCATCAATTCCTTGATCTAGAAAATCCATCGTTAAAGTATAGCTGTCAGCATCAAGATTCTCAAGTCCAATAAAGCTCTGTCGAATATCTTTAACAATCTCAATTTGGTTTGATGTTGCAGCAGCAAGTTCCTGGGAACGCTCTTTGATGATACGCCATGCTTGCCACTGTATAAACCGCTCATTGATATTGTACATGAGCATAGAAAAGTCTTCAGAATCAACGTGCAAGTTGAATATCCTGTCCCAAATTGCTCGCGCTTTGATTCTATTCTCTTCTGTGACTGGTTGGCCTTCATATTCCTGCATTGCATCCATGGTTGATTCTACGGCAGTTCTTGTCAATCTCGATGCATGCTTCACATAATGATTGTAAATTAATGCGTACAGTAGTTTACATTCAGGTATCCAAAAATGTCCCGGTTCGGCTGCCTTTTTTCCATGTTTTGGCATATCTGGACGTATGCCAAAACCTATCGCCTCCATGAGACAATCTTTATCTTTAAGCAGAATGCTCAGAAAACGCGGCTCCTCTTTTTCTGCAAGAGCGATAAGTGCTTCATTGTTAATTCTCTGCGCCATCAATCAACTCCCACATGTATTCTCAACGTTGTTGTAGTCTCATATGTTGAGTTGCTTATTTCGTTGGCAAATTGTTCCATATATATACCATACAGACCAGAATCGTTCACTCCTTCTCTACAGTCATCTTTCATCGCTGACAATGGGGCATAGAACGAGATGATTGTTGGCTTTCTATAGTTAAGTCTATGCTCAAGAATTTCGTCTAAATAAACACATCCCTCTGAATATGGGCGTACCGGGGATGGCCTGAAATCGCCCACGAAGACAATATCTTGTCGTTTAATCGCATCTGCGCGTTCGTCACGCGTCATTTCATGAATTTTGTCCATGTTCTGAAGTTTATGTATAAGCTCCGTGCAGTCTGTATAATGTCCTGACTTGTCACAACTTATGAGACGAAATAATATGGCAAAACCAGCCTTTTTGCGTTCTTCTCTTGTACCTCCGTCCACCAAGATAAATGGTATTTTCAAAAGAGATTCTGGCCTATCAAAGACTCTTGCGGCTATAGACTCAACAGAAGTTTTGTATTTAGCATAGTATGTCTTTGAAAGCAGTTTGGCGAATCCATCCTGCCCTATGCGCATGTAAGCAGGCGGTATTCCCGCATCTGCTGCCCGACGCAATGCGGCTCTAGCAAGATGTATAATACGCGTCTGATATATGGGCGACTTTTTATCGTTCATGTTCATTTCCCATTATACAACCTCGGCATGATTATGCTCTATTCAACGAAATATATCGCATACGATATGTCTTCAGTGTTTCTGCAAATGTCTTCAAGGACGTTTTATCCCTGTTCTTTGCGTTCAACCCCCTAAGATGAATTTTGGCATAATGAGTTATCCATCCTTTTAAGAACCGCTCATCACCCGAAAGTCCTTCATCTATCAATTTATCAAGTATGGAACTCGCAGTATGACGCTCAGTTTCTTGCGGATAGAATACGGCATTCTTATGTATCTGTCGAATGCAATAGCAGTAATATTTAATAAAACTGTTCACATTGTCAAATGGGTTAACTTCTGTAAATGGGATGAACTCAGCTTTTAGAGGTGCTTTTCTTTCTCCAGCTTTATGTGTTTTCTTTCTTACCAAGCTTTCGTTGCTTGGTACAATCGCACTCATAACTTCTTCTCTTGTTTGTGCTCTCTTAATACATGCATTAGGATCATTTTTTCTTTTTTGCACAAGTAGTGTTGACACACTTACTGGAATGTTTTTAGTAAATATATCATGTTCTTGAAGACCATCAAAGTTATCCAATTTACCAACCTCCTTTAGCAACCTATCGATGTAATCATTTACTTTCTCTCCGTTGTAACCAAGTATCTTCGATGAAATATCATGGTGCATTTTCAAGATCATTTCTGAAAGAAATTTGCAGATTGACTTTTCTATTGATGCCTTTTCTTTTTCTGATGTTGCCTTAACCATACTTTCGATCATTCCAGGAGCACAATATAGAATCTTCATTATTGTTTTTGGTGGGACACAAGCTCCAGGATTGTAGCATGTCCATACTCCAATGTCGCGTTCAATTATGAAGATCATCTTCGTTGCCGGGTGTGTCTTGTAGGCCCACATATAGAAGATGTTCATTTCGTGTATTTTCTTGAGAGCCTTTGCGAGATTACTGTAATCAATTTTTGGATCGCGATTTTCTACTTGATATTTGCCGGGATAGCACTCATACAAAATGAAGTCAGCCGTAATTGGCTCGTTCATGTATATGCGACGTTGTTCGAGTTCGTCGCCATCATATTTTTTTGATTTAATAAATGCTTGAAACAAACAGATCGACAATTTTACAAGTGTTGCCGGACTCAATGCTGCATAGCATTGCAACAAATTTGGGTTGATAAGCCTGTAGTTGATTGAATGCTCTGTTAGCTCATTGCGACCGTTTTGTTTGAGTTGTTCATCGTCATCCATTACATCACTATGTTGCGAGTATCAGATACTCTTTTCCTCTTTGGGTATACATATGTCCTTCGTTGGCAAAACCATCTTTGTAGTGATCTACGTCCACAATATTTTTACCTTTTCTGTATTGATACGTAAACTGTACGTCCTTAACGACGACAGTTTTCCTACCGGCATTTTTGATTGTTGAAACGATTGTATTCAGGTTGGCATATGAACTGTCGTTATAACTAAGAAGCCAATATGGGAAACAAGAACATAGAGACAAAAGCTCTTCGAACTGTTCTTGATAACCTTTGGCTTTTGCATATCTTTTTGCCCCCGTCTGAATATGCGGAAGTTCTTCCAGCTTCTGTTCATACAGATATTCTTCCAGAAAACGATACAGGGCTGCATAATTGCTGCTGTTGCCGCCATAGGGCGGATCTAGGTATATGAGGTCGGTTTGTATCAATCCAGCCTTCAGAAGCTCTATAATATCAGCGTTGAACACGCAACATGTTGGACCGTCAATCAAAGCTGGTTCAAAATCGGCAAGTAAAACTGGTTGTTCTGTCAAATCAATGCCATTATTTCGTTGATGTTGAAGTCTATGTTCAAGCTTTGCAATAGTTTGACCATTATAATAACGTCCTCCGAGAAAACAATGTTGAGTAACATGCGTTTCTGCCGCGAGAATGGCAAATGAACTCTTGTATTTGTCTCGCATTTCATTCATCGCTGATTCAAACATGATGTTGTTATCGTCATCGCGTCGTTTTCGCGTTGTATCGCGCCATTTCTCCTGAGCAAACAACTTGTTAGGATCATGAGTCGAACGCAATGCCTTGAGGTTCTTCCCGTAAATAGTGAAATTACTATTTGGTATACTTGCGATAGTTGCCTTGTTTAATAAGTCAAATCCACAATAAAAACGAGGACCGAAGAGTGTTTCTATGTTACGTCTGAAGCGGTCCAGAAAAAGGCATTCTTTAGATGTGAAGAAACGATCCTGGTAGTTGTCGCGAACAAAAGTTCGCGTTCCTTCTGGAACATTAGTACAAAGAAAATGAATATCCTCTGAAGTCAATGGAATGTCTGTGTTTTCAAGTAGACAGATGGCCGTAATTGCAGATGAAGTTAATAGATCATTTGCAACAACAGATTTACCCATATGCTTGAACAACAAGCTGACCATTGCACTCCCAGAAAATGCATCAAAGGCATCTTCAAACTCAACGTTCTCTTCCTCAAGGAAATTCCAAATGGAACGCAACATGCGACGCTTCGATCCCACATAATTACTTGGTATCGAAGATATTCTTGGTATTATTTCGTTCTTTTCCCTGATATTTTGAAGCTGAGGATCTTCAAAGAAGTCTGGTACATTCAGCATTGCTTTACTCCATGGTTATGCTCTTATCATGGTCTATATTATACAGTCTAGAGTTGACAATCAGACAGCATCCCAAATAGATATAGGGGGAGGCCCAGTCTCCATGATGCCGTCGATTTCTCCACAAATATAGTCTGGTCCATTTGAGCGGACAATATGGAATGCCGGTTCCTCTTTCAGGATTTTACGTGCTTTACTTGCTTGTTTTTGAAGCATTTTATTGCTGTGCTCATAGTAAACTACGATAGATTTGCTCCTCGGGCTTGGGGAGTTTCGGTCAGGACGAAGTGTTCTTCCTACTCTCTGGAAAGTTCTTGTTGATGATGCCCCGCCACCAGCCAAAATGGCTGCATCAAGAGTTGGGACATCAAGACCTTCATCTGCTAAACTTGTGGCAATCATGCACAATTTTTTCTTCTGTCTCAAATCGTCAATAGCCTGATTACGTCTTTTTGTTGTCATTTTGCTTGTGACAAATTCGGTATATGGAATCATTGATTTAAGCAGATTTCCCTGATTGAATTGTTTGACAAGAATGAGGGTGCTCAATCCTCTATCGATCAGATGTTTCGCTGTTGCGGCCACATGGGCGTTAAACTCTTCGTTTTTTGCTACACATTCTGCATAGATTTTGGGATAGGAATGATAAGGAACGTCGTGAGTAATTTTCTCGAACAGAATGTATGGCTCTATTAGATATCCGTTTTCAATCAGATAGCTTGCAGATATATCGACTATCTTTTTCCCGAACATCGCCTGTATCACAAGTTCAGCATTGTCTTCTCGATATGGTGTGGCAGATCCACCATACCGCCAGTATGCATGGGGCGAAGCGGACAGAACCTCTGTTATAATACGACAGGCCGCGTGATGACATTCGTCAACATAAACAACTCTGGCAGAACCAATTAAGTCCCGTATGGCTTGGTTTTTTTCGCAAGCTTTAATTGCTTCTTCTTCATCTTCTTCGTCGTCATAGAGGTAATCGCTTATTCGGAATGAGCTATCTCCTTGATGAAGTGCTCGTATAGCAGTTTGTACTGTACATATGTTGATTTTTTGAATATCGCATTTGCCTCCTCCGATTTGGCCTATAGGTTCATTGAGAGTTTCAGACAGGGTTTCATGTGCTTGCCTCATCAAGTCCTTCGTCAGAACATAAAAAAGGCAAGGACTGCGTTGGATCTTGCCGATAATTTGTGACACTATTGCTGTTTTTCCACCACCTGTCGCAACCTTTAAGACTCCTCTCGTCCTTGAAACAGATCGGTCTACCGTAATCGATTGATAGTCACGATCTTCAAAATATTTTGGGGGAGTAAACGTGAGATGAGGAAGGTTGATTGGTGGTGTCTTTCTGGTATCAATTTTTTGGTAGGAAATGTTGTCTGCATCAAGGGTATTACATACTAACGAAAGAAGTCCTGTGTAAAAACTCTGTCCTTGGGCGCGATGATAAAGTCGTATTATGCCATCCCACTTGCGTTTTCCATCTTTTCCGCGCCTTCTGTACTTCTCCATGAACCAGCGGTCAGGATGTACATAGGAAAGATTGGAGTCAAGGTGTAAATGCACGTCGTCGGGAAGATGTCCCGCAATTCGCGACATTACGTTTCCAATAATTATTCGAACCATACTATTCGGCTGAAGTACTTGACGACACCATGCGCATTAGCGCACCGCATTCGGAGCATCGTTTTTGCTCCGGAATGTCATTGCTTACTTCAGATTCCTCGTTGTCGCATTCTGTACATTTGTACAGACACGTTATTAAAACTTCAAGTTTTTCGTCGATTTTGCTTGTTTTCAATATTGCCATTAATCTGACTCTTTTTGACCCAGTTGACCTAGTTGATCTAGTGGGTCTAGTTTTGACAGTCTTTCCATGACGTTATTATACCCAGCTTTGTACATTTCTTCTTCTGTCATGGGGGCGCTGTCAGGCCCTTTTTGATCATTGACTAGTTCTGCCAGGGTTGTACCGATTAGGGCTTCTCTGAAGTACACGGTTTCTATCATCTGGAAATTATCGCATATAAATTCAATGAATATGTCGCCAAGGTTTCTTGCATTAAAGCAAGCACCTATCTTACGAATATTGCTTTTTCTAATCTTTTTCTTGCAGAATGGACATTCAATACATGCCCAATCTGGAATTTCAGTTGTTTCTTCTGTTAAAAAGCGGTGATAATCTGTTATATTAGCCATGTCAAATTGTTCTGCCCAAACATCTGAACCGAACCTTTTTGACTTGTCGATAGAAACCGGTTGAATGACAATCTGGTCGTCATCAGGAATTTGTTGTTCCAGCCTCTTGATTAACTCGCTCTTCGTTATTTTCTGTGGTTGTTTCGTTTGGCTCATCTTTTATCAACTCCTTTCTATGGTCTTCGTACATTACAATTAGACGACGAACATCTCGCCAAGCCGCAATGAATTGTCCTGCTTGCAATTTGCTGTCTATTTTGTGCAATTGTCTTATCAGATAATCTACTGGTTCTACTTGTTCAAGAAGGGTCTTCATTGCTAACCTCCTGTTCTATTTCTGCAATGGCTTTGTCAACAATTAGTTGTCTGAATGCAAGAGCTTCGGGGTAGTTATCAAGAGTTACTACTCCTCCAACTCTGTCTCGAATGATTTCGTCAACCGTTTCTCCTGCTCTCAACCTATATTTAATTTCTTCTATGTGGGCTACTTGTTCGTTTTTGTCTCCGAGATATATACGCCAGAACTTATAAGGATCATTTGTACGAAGTTTGGAAACGGCAGGGTCTTGATATCTGGCGACATAACCGGGGTTTTGAATTTCAAAAATGTTATGGCTGTATTCATGAATCAACGTAGCTGTTTGTTGTGCATACGAAGGCATGAAACGGGCGTTAATCGCGATGGCTGGTGGCGATATGAATAGACCTTTTTCTATCTCAAGAGGATTAGGAAGAGGTTTCCCGTTCTGGTCAACCCAGTTCGATGTTGGCATGAAACCTCCTCCAGTTCCAGGTCCCAATATGTATTCGATTGGACCAACAAGTACTGGTAAATCTACAAATTCTACTCCTCTCTTTTCACACATTTTTGTAATATGATCGCATGCATAATAATAATCAGATATTTTGCGGATACTGTGCATATTTGGGTTTGATAAACTTACACCAACAGCATGTATGTCTGTTCTAAAATTGATATCTGATTTGACTGCCGCTAAATCTGGATTGTCTTGTACAGCATCATATATTGATAACGCACGAAGTTTAGCTATTTGCATTTTGTCGTCACGAAGCTGTTGACGAAATCCGACTTCGCCACTTTTTACATCAATTACGTTTACAGCCTTATTATACCTTGCAATGACAGGATTTGGACGACATCCAAGGAGTTTTGAGCAAAGATCGGGCGGGATGTATAATGGTGTCTCTAATATTACCTTTTGCCCATCTTGACTACCCTTAACTATTTGAAAGAAAGGATTCGTACTGGCTAGTAGTGGTGAATCTTCCTTTAACTCACAGGCTATATAATAAGGTGGTATGGCGGGGTTTTTGTAGCCTTCAAGTTCAAGCTGTTTGGCCGACGTAAGTAGAAGTCTTGAGATTTGCATGAGCGCGTTGAAATCCCCGGTTCCTGCAAACTCTCGTATAAATACTTCACATAACTCCTCAAACGGAACTCCTACATAAAGACTGTGTTTTATGTCATATAGGGCAGAAAGAGCCATGGATATTGATTTCGCTTGGGCTTTTTCTTCTTCTTTGACTCCTGCTTCTTGCTCTCTTACATCAAAAAGATACAAGCGATACCCGGCTACAACAATGCGCTCTTTTTCAGAACTCTCAGTTCCTCCTCTTGGTGATGAATTGATCAGGATAAACGGCGGATTTTGTTGGAAAACCAAAATTGGTTTACTAAGCTTGTTACCTTGCAGATCGTATTCTTCTACAAAGTATAAAGTATCAAGTACTTCTGGAGAGACGTACCCACCATGATATCTTCCTGTTTGGAATATAGCTGGTAATTGTTGAATGGTCTTTGGCATGCGGTCAAAGTTTGCCTCAATAACGGGAATATCATCGATTTTTTCAACGTTAAACTTATCTCTGATGATTTGACTTGCATGCGCAAAGTTTTCTATCTTTCTGACTCTCAACAAAGAGAATGGACTTCCTTCGATTGGTTGTCTGCCAACGTAGCCCCCGAACAACTTGGTGATGCGTATTTGTGCAGCCTGAAGGAGATATGCCAGTTTTTCTCTTGTGAAATGGGCTGAATTCGGAACGTAAATTCTTCTTGATTCAGTGTCGTAGCATACATGCAATAACTCTCCGTTAGGCAAGGTGTCTGATTTGTTTCTCTTTAGTAACTCTTTCTGCAATGCCTTTTTTGCCTCATCGGCGGGCATTGTGACTGGAGATTGGAAGACTCTTGGCAGCTTTTTACCTTTAGCTGGCATGCTTACATAAAAGTTGTGAATATTGCTGATAGCCATTACCTAACCTGTGGTGTTAATGAGAATATGGAATAGGTTATTATTCAAAAATATTGTCACATAGCCCTGTTATTCTGTTTCATAGCAAATGGTGGCATTGAAATTCTTGATCTTCCACTTGGATGCATTTTTTGGGAAGTAAGTTTTCCCGTTTATGACACAGTGATTTCCCATGATTGCTATTGACGTTGACCAACTCTTCCCGCGATACTGATTACACATACCAAATCCATGAATCCATTGCGAAGCATTTGGTTCGTTGTATTCCTGATCGAACTGACCAGAAAAGCCAGCACTGTAACACCCAAATCGTATGGAAGGATAATGCACATGACCGACGAATACATTGTGACCCAACGCCCTTGAAGCTTTTTCTAGTTTTGTTCCATTTTGACCATAGAAGCGCATATCACCATGTATGAACTTCGCAGAACCTATTTTAAGCACATCTTTTAGATCTGTTATTTTGTAGTCAAGGGACTTAAGAGCACAAAGGAATTCAAGATCCAAACATGACGCCAGTTGGGGATATTTATCAACAAAATCTCTACAAAATCGTTCATGATTACCAACAATCAAATGACATTCCGGTGCCCATTCTTTCATATTTCTAAGTAGATGAAATACTTCTGCTGACTCTTGGAGCAAGTCCCCAAAGAGAATTTTCCCCCTATCCATCTCATGATGGTTGAGAGAACTGTAGTTATGAACGTCACCAAGGTTTACAAGAACATCAGCACCATAATCGAGACAGATTTGTTCCTGTATGTCAAGAATGTCCGGGTTATGCATCGGGCAGTGAGCGTCACATGTAACAAAAATCTTCTTTGTTGGCTTATATACGCCTGTCGAAGTCACTATTCTGTCAAAGTATGATGTTGCATAATCTCCGCTTACTTTCTGAATAAGACATGGCACAATAGTATGATTCCCATTCGCATCAACATGAATAACGATTAGTCCTTGATTCCAGTATTTGCACATATGCTTCATTCTTCTATATTTTGCGAATCCACCATGAAATGCAAGTTTTACAGTTCTGTTGTCAGTAAAATCAATCTGCTTTATTGTCTTAACAATATGTTGTTCACAAAGTGAGCCCGGAGAGGCAATGTAGAATGGGTTGTCAGATTCAGATGCTTTTGAGGCTGTCTCAAGCCGATGACAGTTAACAACAACCTGAGAATCGAATATTTCAGAATCTAAATTCCTTATTGGTGTTTTAACATAATCGCTGATAAGTTCTTGATTCATTATGACAAGATCACCCATTGTAATGCATCCTCGAACAATATTGTAGCTGAACTTGAACTTGTTTCGCTGTTGCTGCACAATTCTAAGCTCATCTTCTTTTGCAAGTATTGTAAGATTCTTTATATTGCCCCAGAGATAACTTATATCGTTATCATCATCGAGAATATGCCCGACATGTATGACAGCATCAGCTTTAATAAAACGTACAAACTGTTTCAAGAGATCGAAAACTTTTGTTTTGGTATGTTTGCCGTGTGAATCGCCAACAATTACATATGTTCCTTCTCCTAATTCAATAGTTTCAGGATTTCCAAGACCCTCGTCATCCAAGCGTTTTTTGGTAAGATCTTTGAGTTCTGTGAACGGAACAGGAAGAGATTTATCATCAAAGTTGATTTTTCGCATAAATTCGTCTTGAGTAATACCGTTAAGACGCACATAATCGTGTCGCGACAAAGAGGTCATTGCGTCTACAAGCTGGGAAATCAATGCATCACGCGCTTCTTCCCCAAGCTCATCGTCGATGTCTTCAATCATGGCCGCCCGCCATGCGTTCCAGTCGGTTTCCTGAGCTTTGCGCTCGATAGATATGACGCTTCTGTTCATGTGCTGGGCTATAAATCCGTATGATTTCCCACATTGCAAATATGCGTCAAGTTGTACAAGCTCACTGTGTTTCCAAGATCTTACTCCAGTCTGATCGTCGAGCCATGCGTCTGGATTTGCTGCGAAAGCATCCCAATCAACCCTTCCAAACTTTCGCTTTATAGACGCTGCACTTCTCCCTTCAAGCTTATCGGCTATTTCTTCAAATGTTTCGCCATCTTCATAGTGCAGCTTGTATAGTGTTAGAAGCTCATTTTTAGTCCACTTAATTGTTTTCGACATGAATGCCTCCATTTCCTTGCAACGTTATTATACATCAGCTCAACCGCTTACATGGCTATGAACTCAAATTCAATAAACCCTACTTCTTCAGGGATGTTTTCATATCTGACAACGAATCCATAAGTGAGAGTCCTATGTACATACAAACGAGGTTTGTCGAAAGGACCCGGCCATGCATACGAAGTGCTCGAAGAACTACTGGAACTTGACAGGCTGCTTGAAGAACTTGAATCTACAGAAGAACTTGAGCTTGAAGAACTTGAACTTGTAGATTTGTCAGGACTACTAGAAGAACTAGAATCGACAGAGCTTGAAGAACTAGAGCTGTTTTCTTCAACTGAACTACTGGAACTTGACAGTGACAAGTCGCTACTTGATGAGCTTGAGGTTGAACTACTGGAAGAATCTACAGAGCTTGAAGAACTTGAATTTGATGAGCTTGATGACTCTGTCACACTTGAACTTGAGCTTGATGAATAAGATGAACTTGAATCAATTGACGATGAAGATGAAGACGATGAAGATGAAGAACTCATCTCTTCAAGAACATTATAGAATGGAATTGAAGCCCATGTGACCACTACGCTTTTAACAGGAAATCCTGTCACAACGGTCAGATATCCGTCTCCAGAGCAAGTTAGAGACTTACGTCCTGTGTATGGATAATTATCTGAACGTCTTAAATCGTATCTTCTGATCATACTCTTGACCTAATGGGGTTATTGATTATATTTCGTGAACTATCCCTTGGGACCCTTTTCATAATGTTGTAAAGGAGGCAGACATGGTCGATTATAACCGGATCATCGCCATAATTAACAACATCACATACAAGACGGAGGCTTGGGACGGTCTTAACACAAAGAACGAATGTGTCAGCTGCTTCTTGTGGAGAAGCAAATGTGATAGAACCTTCAAAACTGTTTGACGAGTACTGAGATACATCTACAAGTTCGCCATTTGGAATTCTGTCATTCACTTTGTAGATAGATACGGTCGAAGTGGTTGGCCATCTACCATTAATTGATGTATATGTTTTGTAATCAACTGTACTCATAAGTTCATTGTATCGTGTCGGGAGTATTGTTTCTTTGTCTCTGTATGCCGTCGTATAGTCATCTGGGTCTTTAGAATCACTCTGTGTTACAAGATAAGACAACAATGATGTATCGGGTACAATTGCTTTATCAGTAACAGAGACAGACGATATGTACTCATCATCCGTTATGTCGAGAATCAATGGCTGGAAAAAAATCTTGAAATCTTTTGCCTTGTAGTACACAATGGCTGCCCCAGAAGTTATTTCTGGACTATCAAAGTTTTCATTGCCGAAAAGATTTGCCTCATATTCAAAATATTGATGACGCTCTGCAAGAACTTGATCAATGGTAATAATTGTTGTAGAGCTTGTCCACGATGACCATGATGACCAGCTTATTCCATCATCACTCGTACGATAGCGATACCGTACAGATGCTCCAACCGGGATAGTAGTTCCAGGCAAAGATATCTGTGACCCTATGCTTAATTCATCGAGAACAATTCTGTCTTTGTATGTTCCATTGTTTGTCGGTAAATCTCTATTTGTAACAATCAAGTCAACAAGATTGTTTAGCTGACTGTTGGAGTAATCTTCAACATTAAATGTCGTACCAGAAGTGTCCGTTGCATACTTTTCTAGTAATACGTTATCAGATCCAAACGAATTTCCTAAACTTATTGATACAACAGGAACATCATCCGTTCCGTTAATGAAGTTCACATTATTAATTGCTTGTGCTATTGAATATTCTGATGTGTTTTCATCTCCATCTGTAAGCAAGAAGATTATTTTCTTATACGATTTCAGATTTGTGTTGTCGGTTTGGTACTGAATTATACGTTGCGCTGCAAGTTTTACAGCATCATGGATCTGACTTGCGCCATATTCTTCAATCGAACCAATTGCATCATCAATATAGATTGTATCATTTGTAGGTTCTCCCAACAATGACCTAACATCAGGAAGCCACTGTTCATTACTATAAACCTGAATTGTCTTTTCAGCTGTAGCCGTTTGGCCTTCCGAATTTATCTGGGCAGAAACCTGGAGTGTCAAGTATGACCTTCTTGTGCCCGGTGCCATTACCAAAACTCCACCAGTTTCCTGTCCTTGACTTTGGTCTGAATCTGTTCCAACAGTATCTTCGGGCTTGAATGCTTGTATGTCAATTGTGATGCGCTCACCATCATCAACGGCACGAGAAGGATGCGTGACGCCAAATTCATCAACATATGAACTGAAGTTCGCAAATGCGCGAATATCGAAGCCACGCGCTGTTTGAGTAACAGTCCTAGCTGTGTAATATGAGGGGATATAACCAGACTCAGATGGACGCGGATCTCCTATCGATAAATCAGAACCAGTCTCCAATCTGATTTCAAGAGTTGAAGAATACAATGCTGAACCATTCAGTCTGAGTGTCGAGAACATCATCCTATTCTTTCCTGGAACTGAAGACTCTCCGGAATATGGGAAACAATTTGTAGGATCAAATATAACATATCCGTTAACGACAAGGTCTGTGACAGTATCTGCTGTTGGTTTCAAAGTTGTCACGACAACAGAACGAAGATTATTCTTACCTGGATCGCCATGCCCATGAGCTGTTATTGGTGTTCCATCATCAGCTGTATTTTGGCTTGCAACAGAATACGCACTAATAGCATGGGTATGGTTTTTGATTGTACCAGCCAACAGTATTGTAGATTTTGTGCTCCCATTGCCCTCATTGTCAACCGTGCAACTATGTGAGTGTGTTATGCCGCCGAAAGCATGGTTAACTGTTCTAGATAGTGAAACTTGTCCGGAATATGCGTCAAGTTTACAGCTTCTATGGTCGCCAACAGTCTTACATCCATCAATTGTGTTTCTTGTATCAACAATTTTTGGTTCAGAATCACCTGTTGAGTTTTCCTCTGTGCAGACACCGCTCTCAAAAGTAACAATTGGCATGTTGTATTCAACCTCAGATTCGCTTTCAGTCCCTGCATTTACCGTTAGCGTTCCGGTAAGAGGCTCACCTTTCCATTGTACAACAGCGATAATATTTGGAGAGTGAGCACCGTCACGAAGAAAAGCGGGAGCTTCAAGGTGAAGGGAAATACTAAGAGGTTCGGTAAATTTAACTGCTGGTTTCGGAACGACGAGATCCCCAGATGGGCCAGGATATGGTCCATTTATGTTATTTGTGTTTTCTCCACCAACTACGTATCCGTTGGTATCTTTGTAACTCGTCTGAAGACTAATAGTACGATTCCATGGCGGTCCAGGTGTTTCGTCCACATACCATACCTGCTCATTGCCGATGTTTTGATTTAGTCCTGGCGAAACAACAGAAATTGTTCCTGTGCCCCAACTTGTTCTCTGAGGAACAATGTTTGCTCCAAAAACAGTTCGCGGTAGATCCCCTGTCTGCTCTTCGCCAAGTAAGCGATTGACTCCATCTACGCCAACAAATTTGTCGGTCTGGTTAATTCCATCAAACAAATTGCAGTTGATTGTGGTTGCAGGATCTTGACTTCCATCAGCCCACGCGCTTAACCCACTTGCAGTTGTATAAAAATAGAATTTTCTCTCTGACTCAATTTCGCGAGTTCCACGCCAAAATATTTTTCTACTTGTCTGACGTATATAGCCGGATGAATGATAAACGGTTATATTTACGGTTTCAAACTCTCCGGTTGGGGGACACAGAACATCCTGCAACGAGTCAATTGGGGGATATACGATTGGCTGTCGTGGTCCCAGGAAGACGCCTCCTGCCCATCCGTCGTCTGTCACGCTTGATGTTGGTTCAACCTTCGTCTCAGGAAGACTAAATACAACTATAGTATTATCTTCAATAACGCCACTACCATCTTCACTGCTTGAAGAACTTGAGCTTCCAGATCCCACAGCAGCCCCGCCATGTCCATCCATCCATGTGATGTTAGCACCTATTTCATAACGTTCGCCTTCCATTGGAAATATAAAATATGGACTTACTTCACCAATATCAATGGGATTAGAAACAAACAGGAAATCTGTTGCGATTGCTTCAAACTGATCTGTGTCGCCAAATGAATAAGAAGCTTCTACAAACAGAAGACCAACAACATCAGAAGCTGGAATTTCAACGGTTGCCTTCCCGTTGACTATAGACACCTGAAAATCGTACTCGTCATATTGATCTGCAACCACCCATTGTTCAGGGTTGGTATAAAAACCAACTCCGGTGCTTGTTGTTGTAGTTGTTTCAGCTCCAATTATGTTTGCATATTCACTGATAACATCCGAATTGTCTTCAGACAGGCCTCCAAAGCCTCGATCTGTTTGATTTGAGTCGGTATCTTGAAGCACTTGCCCGATTGTATTTTCATTGACCGACTGACGCCATTGGTTAATCGTGGATAATGGCTGTACAGCATTGCCATTGCTGTCAAGTGTGACATTCGGCGTTACGTTTAAGGCCTGACTGCTCATTGGGGATACGGATGTATTAGTGAATGCTGTTGCCGCACTTTCAAGATTCAGAACTTTGTTGGAGTAAAGACGAATCCTCAACGATCCTGTTGATTTAAGAATAAATTCATCAGTTATCGTATATTCTAGTGTGAAACCAGTTCCACTGGCGTATACACCAGGGAAACTATGCTTTGAGTATCCGTTAAAGCTTGAGCATCCGAGAGAGTCGTCTGTTGTATCTTCAAGATAATAGGATACCGTGTTATCATCTTTTGTGCTGTAAATAAAAATGTTTGGAATAAAGTAAACATCGAAGTCTGGAAAGTATTGGCGAGCTATTTCAGTCCCATTAGTTGTTTCAATGACTGCTGACGGATAAATGGTGTATTTCTTTGCCAATAATGCCGTATCTGCCGGTATGCCTGGCAATTTTATCCCATTGAACGTATACTCTGTAAATTCAGTTGCAAATGTGACCATTGCGCTTACTGCTGTTCCACTAGATAGGTATACTGGAGTTTCGATTGCATAGTCTACGCTTGTCGTTGTCGTTGCAGTAGTAGTTGAAGGCTCTGGTATGGAGTCTAAATCGCCAGAATTCCGCTCAAGTTGGTTTACTAGATCGTCTTCCGAGTCCAGACGTAGATAGCGACTTGTTTCAAGTTTTTTGTCGGCATATCGTTTAAGGTTGTCTTCTGTAAGTGGAAGAATCCGTAATACGGCATTCCCATCTATAGTTGGAATGTCGCCAGTTTGTTTCTGAATGTATTCCTTGGCAAGATTGAGGCTACTATATGATGTTGCTGGCGGAACTTGGTTCAAATCGTATGGTTTTAGTAACAAAGGGTCTAACGTTTTACCTGTGTAGATAGTAGTTACGTTCACGACGGGCGTCAAACATGAAACTTTTGATTCGGTTGAACCAGTTATGGTTGTAGTTCCGCTATTGTTTGGAACTATACGTGCGCCATTGGCAACAGAAACTTCAAATTGAAGAGGGTCATCTATGGTTATGTACGCATTACTTCCCTGTGTTCCAATTTCAGCGATTGTTGTTGTCTGAACGTTACCATTGCCATCTAGAATATCTATAACATCATTTACTACATATCCAGTGGTTGAAGCAACATAAATTTTGGTTGCTCCAACTGTTGATGTTTGCGATACATATGTAGAATCAGCCTCATTACGGGTGACAAGAGGTGGCTTTTGATCAACATCAAGCTCTACTTTTGTTCTATCAGCAAGCGGAGTGCCATCTTGTTCTTTAAGGGTAAGCGTTAGAGAAGCAGTTTCGTCCAACCAGTATATGTTGTTGATATACCAGGAGTCAAAAGGCTCAATATCCCATTCAAGATACAATCCGTCAATCGTTTGCAAAAAGAAGGTTATGTTGCGAGTTGTATTTATATCTCGAACAAGAATACTTGCTGTAGTTCCGAGGTTGCTAACAGCTTTGTTGTACACGCTTGTCTCAACAAAGCTTCCTTCCTGAGCATAAGTGCCTATTTTGAATGTTGCTACAGGGCTAAACTCAATAGTCTTGCCAGATGCAGAATTGACAACAAGATTCATGTTAACAAATCGCGTCCCGACAATGTCGATTAAGTCATCTTCGCTGAATGTTGTTGCATCTTTGACCGCAACGTTACTTATTCCAACTTCACATCCATTTGTAAGTGCAGTTGTTGATAGCGCTGGAGTCGAGAATGGTTTTCGAATAAAAAGATTCTCAGTGGCAACGATGTCAACAGAGTTTGTGTCTCTAGGCCCATTTGTCCCGAGGGCAATTGTTGGAGACTCTGCGGCAGGTGACATAAGCTGCCAATTAGTAGTCGTTACAGAGTCAATGGTTGTCAAATTAGCTTGCAAATCGCCTATGTTGTAGGTATGTCCTTTTTCCAGGTTTTTGAAACCGTATGCCACTATTCCATCTTCTATACTGGAAGCCGCATATGAAAGAAAAGTAAGTGTTGCGTCTCCTATTCCACTTACTTTTGTAAGAATGCCGGATATATCTGGTTCCCCGGACCCGTTACAAAGTACAGTCGTTATATTGACACCGCCATCAAGAACTTCGTATGTAAATCCACCATGAGAATAGATGGCACCTTCTCCAGCAGTTCCCTGGTTGATGGTAAATGTGTAAGGCTTTCTGGTTGGCTCATAAAGGTCAATATTGATAATAGCAACATCTCCCATGTCGGAAGTTACCGAATCAACATCCACTTCGATTGCTCCAAAACGAACAATGTCAAAAACTGCGCTATCAGGGTATTGATTTCTATATCGATTGATCAGCTTATTAATGAGACTTCGACGGTTGCCAAATCTGTCGTTCCAACCCATGCTTCCCGATCCGTCCACAACAAATGATGCAAGAAATTTAGGATTGTCAATGATTACTTTGCCATCTGAGTATGTTGTATTTTCATAGTTTGCATAAGCTGTATCGAGAGAGCCATTTGCGGTTGTTTGTTCTGCCGGAGGAGTTGTAACCCGAAAGTTGGTCAAGTCATATGCGTTATAGCTTCCAACGACCTTAATGGCTCGAACCGTGTTGGCCTGTAAAGTCCACGTCGTCGCATCATAGCTCGTCCATGCCTTTGTGCTACTTATAGAGCTTTCGCTGTACCCCCATAATGTATAGTTATGTTCGTTTCCGCCATCCTGCCACATGACAAAGCTGAGATACCCATTTGCTGGAGTTGTACCGGAAATGCTGAAACTGAATTGGTACCATCCATTTTCAGTGATCGTCGTTGATACAATACTTGCCGTTGCTATGTTTGCCAATGGTTTGCCGTCGTCATCACATGACATAATAGCAAGATGAATATTGTATACCGCAGTACCTACGGCTTCGTACAAGTAACAAAAAACACTTCCGATTGAATACGTTGCATCTTCAGTGTAAATAGTTTGTGCCAAACGATTCCATTGTGTTGCAGTTGCAATCGCAACATTTCCGAGTTTTGCTGGTTTAATTTCATCCCACAAGACGAGTGAACTGCTTGAGCTAGAAGAGACGTTGCCTACACTTTCACTTGATGAACTACTGGAATCTATGCTGCTGGAACTACTGGAACTTGATGATTGTGTACTCGATGAACTTGAACTCGATAGAGAGCTTGATGAGCTATAACCCATACTGCTTGAACTACTGCTTGATGAAGAGTCAATGCTGCTTGATGAAGAACTTGAACTGTTGCTGGTAGAACTGGACTCACTGAATACAGAACTGCTTGAGGACGAGTCAAAGCTACTTGAAGAGCTTGAGCTACTTGAGTTACTTGAAGATGAACTAAAAGGTGCACATGACAATGCCATAAGAGTTGGATATGCATATGTAGTTCCATCCCATGTCACACTTCCTGTTAGTCCACTGGAACTTATTTCTGATAGTGTAATAGCTCCAGCGGCATCCGATTGTCCAAGAGCTACAAGGTTGGAGCGAGAACTGTCTTTGTATATGCGAATTTGTTGTGTAGAGCCAAGAAGGTCAAGCCCGACATATAAGGTGCAATTGTCTGAGTTGTCATCAGTTAATCCAGATAATACCCAATTCGAGAAACTTATACACGCTTCCCCATCGCAATATGGATTTGTACAGCATTGTGAGGAACTTGAACTTTCAGATGTAGAACTTAATGATGAACTACTTGACGAATCAACAGAACTACTACTTGAAGAACTACTGATGTCAATACAGTGCAACGTTGCTGTAGTAGCGAAATAAACTGGTGTTAAATTCCATGAAACAGAGCCGCTGATCCCACTGCCATTACGCTCTGATAGATAAATAGGGCTTGTTGCAGATTGTCCGGCACTAATTAGGTCAAGGTAAACAGGATCGCTATATAGTTCTATCTGTTGTTTCCCGCCAATGTAGTTAAAGCGAAGATAAATAACTCCGTCATCTGTGTAATCTGTGTTAACTCCATTCAAATACCAATTCGAAAAATATTGACACGCAAGTCCGCTACATTCTGGTGTGACGCAGTATGCAGAACTACTGGAGCTTGACGAGCTACTGAAACTACTCGAACTACTGAATGAACTTGAACTACTTGAACCCATATTACAAAGATGGTTGCTGTAACGGCACTATTGTATCTGTCGCAGAGATCTCTGCGAACAATCTTCCACTGTTAGTACCAGCAATTACCTTTCCGCTGTATGTTGCCAGATTACTGACACCTGTTATTTCACTTTTTATTTCTCGGGAACCATTTAGATCCGTTAACTCTTTTTGCAATGACGCTTCCGGGTTTGCATAAATCTTGGAAGAGGAACCGGCTAAAACAATTGTACCACTACGTTTGGTCATAGATGTAACTTCTTCAAGCAGACCAATAACTCTGTGAGAATGTCGAACTTCGTATCCTCGTTCGTAGTAGTCCTCAATGGTAAGAGTCTCGACCGCATTGGCTCGGATTTGATGTTGATGTGTATTCGCAAAAGAATTCCTCAAAACCTTTAGTTTAATGTCGTTTTTAGCCAGCAAGCTATGTTCTGTCCCGCTTGACAACCTCACTGTTGTAGCATTGACAACTTGGGAGATTGTGTTTTCCTCTGATGTCGCCAATCCCTCTTCAATTCGAACTCGGTCGCCAACATTTATACCGGTTGAATCTTGTATGCTTATGGTTGTATCTCCTGCAACAATGTTGCTTGTCACAGCCGTATAAATAGATGTAAAGTCGTCGTATGAAATACTGTTCGTATATCCATATATTGTGCCGTCAATCTGCCAACTCCACCCAGTCGATATCCTGTTCTTATTATAGGCTGTGAAATCCCATTTGTTATTGTAAAGTGCTTTGACTCTTATGTAATTTGCTCCATGTGAGATAACTTCGCCCGTGTATTCTGCTCCCAAATTGTTAGAATTTGTAAAGTATATTTTTGCCCCTTTGAATAGATCTCCGCTTTGTTGGACTAAAGCGCCATTGAAGTTTTGCGTGTTGTGAACAGAGAACTCAACGTAGGTTGTCTTTGTTTCGATGAACTGGTTGATGTCACCGCTTACGATAGCTCCAACCATTGATACTGTATGTGTATGATCCGATGTTTTAGTAGTTTTTTTATGACTGAACTTTGGATGTGGCTGAAACAATACGCCATCTAATGTGAAGGAATCCGCATTTGCGAATACAGAGATTACATTCTTCCCTTCTTCTAATGAGGATGAGAAGTCCTTAAGAAGAATTTTGTGCTTACTGTTCGTATAAACAGACATATCAACTGTTGAAACCGAACCAAATGAATCGGTCATTGTGAAATCAAAGTCAATGAACTCATTATCAAGCACGGTTCTGGCAAACGATACAACAAGCTCTAAATGCTTGTTTGAGTTGACTAGCGCAATGGTCTGCCCGTTAACGATATTCGTATTGGTTGTTCCAGCCGTCAACGTTGATGCCGGGATAATCGCCTCGTCGATGTCAACATACGTTTCGCCATTTGCTGTAATAATGTATTGTTTGTATTGGTTTTGATTTTCGTTTGATGTGACGTAGACTGTGCCGCCTATGAATTCTCCAAGTTCAAGGTTCCGGTTGAAGTTTGCATATAAGCGAGTATTTCCTGCTACTACAGTTGCTTTCTTTCCAACATAAGTTGACCATGTTGCTGCATATGACTGGTCTAGTTCTATTTCTGCTTCAAGACCACTGGATTTGACTTTGTTTGCAACAATGGAGTAACTTGGAACTATATCTTCATCGGTAATGTATAGTGTTCCGCCAGCAAGTTCATTGGCTGAAACGGGCTTGTTGATTCCGATGGAAACAAGAACGTTTCCATTTTCTACCTTTTCATGTACTGATTTTATTTTTCCGAACCTGTCGACAGATGTGACGACTCCATTAACACCCACCTCATGTATTGCGCCGTCAATATCTTCGATAGAAGCAATTGTGTCTCTGTCATAGTAGAGCCCATTTTTCATGCCAAAGAAAATGGTGCCATCATTTGCCTCTTCAATGTCATTAATCGCAGCCGGATATACTCTGAATTCAACCGTAGATCCTGCACTAAGTAGTGGTTCTATGACTTGACTTGCTGTTCGTTCGTATACTGTGATAAAATCGCCGTTAAAATCTGTGTTCCATGCAATATATCCAGAAACTACATTGGTTGTAGATCCAGATAAATGAGCAACAAGACGCAACTTGTTGAGCTGCCCGTCAGAATAACGATAACCAGAGGGTGATGTATATTGCACTTTCAATTTTGAATGTTCAAAACTTGTAAGAGAAATATCTGTAATGGTTCCTCTAATCTCCGGAAATGATTTCATTGGAAGCCAATTGGCTCCATTATCTGTGCAATAAAGCAAATAGTTCGTCACACTTGACGAGTTGTTGCCAGTAGCTCCTGACAAAACTATTCCAGTCGTAATTGGCAAAAAAGAACTTATGTCGAAGTTCGTGACTGTACTCGCAAAACCGCTATCGGTCCATACAATATTAGATGGATTTGTGCCAAACGCGATTCGATTTGAACCCCCAACAAGCAATGAGTTTGTTATGTTGGCATTTTCTGTATTTGTTTCCCCATCAAAATATTCCCACCATGATCCCATCTTAATTATAACGCCAGAATGAGTTTTCTCGCTTCCACCAAATGTTGGTGTTACTTTCAAAATCCCTGGAAGCACTGTTCGGAGAATGTAATACCCGTCACGCTCATGACCACCTGAACCAATAGTTATCTTAATGGCTCTACCAGGTTCAAGATTGCCATAAATGTTGCCACTTTGACTTACAATAACGCCAACAGGGTTGTCTGGGTCTGAAGTGTCATCTACCATTGTCGCAGTATGTGAAGGCACTGTGACTGTTGTTCCACCAGGCCAACGAAGTGACAAAGCGTACGAAGAAAACGCGATAGACGATCCCGACTGCAACGTCCAGGTGACCATATCTGTCGTTATGTATGTTCCATTTTCAGTTGCTGCAATAAAGTTGGTCGTCCCGAAAATGGCAAGATCATAAACCGCATAAGGAAGAGTGAATATATAAAACCAATTAGCCTCAAGCGAGCTTACTGCTTTGGACCAAAAGATGCCAATGTCAGTACCAACAAACAGAATGTTGGAAAACGCGCCAGTACCAGCAAAAATAGTGTTAATTGTCCCAGAAGCTTTTGCTGTAAATCTACTTTGGAATGAACTTTGGTTATATGCCGCTCCAGTGGTACGATCAATATATGTATCTATATATGGAAGAACAGGATGCGTTGGATCTAAACTGTAATGGAAATCATAAAACTCTGAATATGGCATAAGAGAGTTAATATCTGGGTAAACATATCTTACTCCCTGCGTAAGCTGAAGCAAGTTACTCAGATATGCATTATTCAGCCCATATGGTCTGAAGTCTGTTATTTCGGCGAAGTCATCTTCAAGTTGTTCGTGCGTCAATAGTCCAGAATTTGACAAGTAGCTTTCGTATATGTTGGCAAAGATAGTTGAGCTAGAGTCAAGATTGGTGATTTTGTAAATATTTGAAGGCGTTGTAATAGCTTTGTCGATATTGTTTGTCATGTAGATTGTGTTTCCAGAAACACTTGCAATAACTCCGAAATAGAACATATCATCTATTGTGTTTTTGTTTGTGCTATACGTGTCGATTGCAGTGACATAGGCAGCGATTGCGGCTGCATCTGTTGTATCCGGGTATGTTGGGGCTGTTCCGGTAGACTGCGTTGATATAATGAGGATTCTGTCACCGGCAGAAAAACCAGAGGCGTCCTCAACTGTAAAATAAGCATCATAAACCGATATATTGCTTGATAATGTTGATGAAGCTGAAAAACTGAGTCTTCCATTTGTCGGATCAATTAAAATATTGCCACTAATAGTTGCGGTATTATCTATATTACTTTTAGTTGATACCAACATGATATCATTAAGATAAATGTCGTATGGACTTGTCGTACTCCATGCTCCACTTGGCGCAAACCATTCCCCAAAATCAACTGTTGCGCCAACATCATTATCAGAAATGAAAATCTGTTTCATTGTAACCGATTGACTTCTGTTGTTATAGGCATAACCATAATACTGTTGAGTGTTAGAAACAACAATTGATGAGGCAGGAAGTCCTTCAAATGTCTCTACAGAAGTAAAGGTCGTAAAATCAGTAGTTTCATAAATTCCGTTTGTAATGCCAACATATACTGATGACAAGTCATATTCTGTTTCAAATGAATAGGCTATCATATCAGAAGTTTTCTGCCACACACCATCAAAGAATCTGTAAATTCCACTGCTTGTTCCTATTGCGAGGAATCCGTTGAACGCAAATAGTCTGTCGCATTCAACGGTTGTTGGCAGCGAACCTACGTTTGACCATGTTGAGCCGTTGTCTGGAGAGCAATAAATTGTGTTGTCTTCATCAACAGCATACATAGTGACAGTTAATGTGTGAGTATGTCCTGCCGCAATCGCAACAACCCACGATGTTACAGTATGAGTATGTCCTGCCGCAACGCTAGTTATACCTGTCCCATCAGCATTGACATTTAGAGTATGATAGTGTCCGATATCGGTTGTTTTGTCTGTGCCGTAGTCGCGCACAAGCCTGGTATATGCTTTGTTGTTGCCAAGAAGCTCAGTCCACGTTTTGCCACCATTCGTAGTCTTGTAAATTCCATCTCCAGTGGCACAGTAAATTGCCCCAACTTCTCCTTCTTCAAGGTCGTATACTTTCCCCGTCAATCCTGGATTTGTGGTCTTGACAAGAGACTGTTTATTGCTATATGAGCGTGAAATCAATATACCAACATTTGTTGCAATCCAGATATCATTTGACGCATCACGCAGCATGTCTGTAGCTACACCAATATAGATTGGCATTGAGGGAGAACTCCATGACTCATAGAAGTTCTCATCGATATTTCTGTTTGAAGCAACATAATCTTTGCCGAGAACGGTAATATCATTATTACTTCGCCCGTCAGCCGTAACGGTTTGAATATCAATAGCCCATGGTGTGACATCATCTAGTTTTCTCTCAACTTCAAACAATAGTTTTACTGAAGTTGGGCTTTCTTCTATAAGTTCTTGTGTGCTTGTAGCATACGGGTCTAGTTCTTCTCCGGTAGAAATCAGAATCAACTTAACTTCTGTGACAGTTTCCTTTTGAGAGATCTCAAAGCGATCTCGTTCCGCTTCATATTTGAAGTTTGGAACTTCAAACCACTCGGCTCTTTTGATCATGATTTTATCTGCGTCGAACTCTGAAATAGGTTTTCCTGTAATAAGTACAGAATCGCCATGACTTCCAAGGCTTTCAGAAGCCTCGGTTATTGCGTCATAATACAGTTTTCGTGTTATCGTTAATTCGCGACCAGTTTCCTTCTCGTAGTCTTCTTTTGCTTCTAGAAAAGCGTTCCATAAAGAATCGTTTATTTCATAATAACGGTAGCCATTAATAACGAACAAGTATGCATCACTATATGGTATCATCAATAGTCCTTCAGATGTACCAGCATAAATGTTCCCGTTCCTATCTTCTCGTATTGCATACACCATTCTAGCATCACCCCGAACAGGGTCAAGTACAATGTGGGTGTGGGCTGAAGATGTCAGGTTTGGATCATTAAGATCGTTGTACCAACCAAGCAAGCCGGATGAACTTTGAGACTGAATCGTGTTGTCAGAAACCCCATGCACATGATCGACAAGATACAGGTCTCCGCTGCTTCCTTCGCCATAATAGGAGGCCTTGCCGCCAACGTATGTATTTGATGTTGTGCCATTACCGCTTTCGTTAACTGAAAGAGAGTGATAATGATTGAGGTTTACGCTTGTTATCGCAGAGCTTACCGAGTATTCGATACCATCGTCACTGACCATCGGATACTGGAAAGGCAAGAATTCTTCATTCATGCGACCAATATGGCTGATAAACGGTATACGTGCAAGAGCAAATTCTCCTGTCAAAAATTTGGCTGCATTGATGTACAGAACATTCTCTGCTCTCAATTGACCTGTGACTTCAGAGTTTCCCAGAACTTCGATTTTCACTTCATCTTCTTCAAGTCCTTCCAGTTTTTTGTATGATGTCAGAGCAATAGTGACATTTCTCGCGGCGTTTGGTGTAAACAGGAATGTGTCTCCTTCGGTCGTCAACATCGATTCTGCGGCCATGCTTTGAAGTTTGAGGTCTTCCAGCCCTGTTATGCTTGTTCCATTATCCTGATAGAAGATAAATGGGTGCGAATTGTAGTCTTCTGTAGTTGTAAATCTGGAACCATATTGGGCATTAAAATCAAGACTTAGGGCAAGCATATATAAGTATACGCTTGTTGCGGCTTGTGTAAACGTATAGGTTTCGTCAAATATCTCAATACTTGTCGAATATGTCTTGTATGTTCCGCCAAGTATGCCGTCAAGAGTGATAGTCTTCTTTGTTAAATCAACGATTATATTTGTAGACGTTTCATCTCCTACTTCAACATCATTTACATAAACGACATATTCGCTTGAACTGGTCCAGTTTGTGTCAGCTGTTGAATCTATTGTGTGAACATGGCTAGCTATTGTTGTCGAATTTCCTTCTGGCGTGCCTACAACAAATTCTGTTATTTTGTGGAAATGCTGTGCTTCTGAGCCTATTTGTTGTACTGTTATACCATTCCCATTTAAATCAACGAAATAGGAGTGTTTATGTCCCTCGGCAGCGCCAGTTTCTTTCTTTTCCAGTATGCTAAATGTCCCTTGTTGATTGGTATTATTATATCGTGTCAAAACAGTTTGTCTTATGTCTGTTTCGAGGTTGATCTTTGGAGGATCAAAATATGCCGAGCCACCATGATGATGGGCAACAAGAATTTCTTTCGCAAAACTTCTGATTGTGGCATCCATGCTGTCAAGAGAGTCAACTGAAGATGTGTCAATACTGGATACAGTCCCAGAACGAGTTGTTACTTTCCCCAGAAGCACCTTTGTATTGCTTTTTACAAAGCTGGTTGATGTGTTGAATGTACATTCCGTAAAGTGGTTTACTGAATCGGTGCGCCACTCATATGACTGAAGATTTGCGATACTTGCTTCATACGCCGCAAGAGCGGCGATGTAGGTGTCATAGTCGTTATAGTCATTAGGGTCCGGTTCCGGTAAAACTGTCGGATAATCAGTAAGTGCGGGATATGGGTTGTTGTATTTTTGTTCAACATAAATATATGCATCGGCATTATCGCTCAAGGTAATCTCATAAGGTACAGAGGTTTTGACATAGGCGTTTTCTATATATGGTGGCGCGCTGAATGTAGGATCGTAAAGCTGAACAATTGAAATGTATGTATTTCTTTGGTTTGGCGTAAGATAGGGTTCTGGTTCTCCATCTGTGTCAATAACTTCTATTTCTCTATCACCAGCAATCATGGATGAACGTTGTTTAACCTGATATGGACTTTCTATGAAGAATCCATCTATGGCACCACTTCCGGGAGTAATTTGTATTTTCAGGTTTTTAACATGTTCAACATCCCATCCCGTAATGATGCCAACACCAACGATACCAATGAAGGATTCCATGTTATAGTCTACAGTCACAAATCTTCTATAATCAGAAGCTGCGCTGTATTCGGAACCTCTTCTAAAGTATTCAAATCGATATGTTGGACTTTTTGAAGGCATATGTTAACTCATTTAGATATAATACCACCATTTACTTCCATGTTCTCGTTCGGCATCAGCATAGATAGCCATGAATTCGAATGCCACAATGACTGCATGGTTTGGGTTTATAGAAATCATCTCTTTAAGAAGAGATGATATTTCTATGAATGTTAGTTTTTCTCTTTTCCCTGTCATTGCTTCGCACAAATCGAGAAAACGGTTGCGAAGATCGTCGAATTCGACAACTTGTGGGGATATTTCTTCTGATTCTTTCATGGTTATGTTTATTCCTATTTTTCCAGTTTAATCAATTCTGTTTTGATGTCTTCGAAAACATTGTCCCATTTTCCAAATTCTTTTTGTCTAAATATTTTTACACTAGAATACCAACTTGATTGATTACCTGGTTCTGCCCAAGGAAAATATGGCATAACTGGAACA
>JGI10211J34971_10000486_pt1 | contig 32440 bp, 27 predicted proteins | sample Etolagsediment_FD_34971 | JGI IMG/M metagenome (IMG submission 34971)
TGTAAAGAAAACAAGCAAAAAGTCGCTCCAAACCATCCGAACAGGATAAGACTCGATAACGAATGACCCTTCGCCACCACCCAAACTAAGTAAGCCGAATTCCTGCTGAAGGACGACGATTAAAAATCCCAAACCCAGTCCTATGGCACTTCCAACCAAAGTAATCAACACTCCTTCGGCCAAAAAGATGCGCTTTATAAGTTTGTGCGTAGCGCCAAGGGTATTCAACACCGCCATGTCTTTGTTTTTCTCAATCATTAAAATCGACAGCGATCCGATCATGTTGAAAGAGGACAACAACAAGATGAAAACCAAAATTAAAAATATGATGGTCTTCTCGGATTTAAGCACCTTAAAAAGTGCCCTGTTTTGCTGAAACCGATTGTCTACCTGAAAATCATTTCCTAAAATCTGTTGAATTTCGTCCTGAACGCGATCAGAAAAAGAGGGTTTGGTGAGTAGCACTTCCACACTCGTTACCTCATCGTGATAATCTAATAGTTGTCGGGCAAACCGTAAAGGCACAAACACATACTTCTCGTCAAACTCCTGCTGAACTGAAAATATACCTGTCGGATGCAATGCTTTGGAATTAAAAGCGTTGCTAAACTGAAACGAAGAGGCATTGCCGCGCTTGGGGACATATACGGTAAGCATGCGTGATGGATTTTCGGGGTTGATGCTCAAATGCCAGGCTACCCCTGCACCAGGCACAGCGAAATCAGTGTCGCCCTCTTCAAGCAAAAAAGTTCCGGCAATGGTAAGTTCACCAATTTGTGAAACCTTGGCAAAGTTTTTCGGAACACCTTTTATCCGGGCGATGTATTGTTGGTCGTTGTATCGTAACAGCACATCTTCCTCTACGATTTCAAACAAACCGTTTACAGCGCTTAGATCGGCAATTTTTTGTGCCGGAAATTCCTGAAATGAAAAAGTTTTTCCTGAAGTGGCGGTAATCTTCAAATCGGGATTAAAGCTGTTGTACAGAGATTTTATCACCTCCTCAAAGCCATTGAAAACAGATAACACCACGATCAGCGCCATTGTGCCAACCGAAAGTCCGCCAACAGATATCAGAGAAATCACGTTTATCAGGTTGTGCGATTTCTTCGATACAAGATACTTCCGGGCGAAAAACAGTGGTAATTGCATGCAGTACAAGATTTTTTGCTTCCGCAAATATCCACTTTTTTAACACACCCAGATAAAAAAAGGGAGTCAGTAAATCCAACTCCCCCTTTTTAAGTAATTTTCTTTTTAATTGATTCTAACAAGCTTCTTAGTAATCACATCCTGTCCCAGTGTAAGTTTTATCATATAAATACCGGGTAAGACATTTCCGGTATTCCATGAAATATTCTGATTACCAGGGTTCATTTTTATTTCAGGTGTGTTATATAACTGTCTGCCCGACATGTCGTACACTTCGAAGCGCACCTCAGAAGTTTCGTTAAGATCAAAACTAACCACCACCTGATCGGTAAATGGGTTTGGATAAGCGGCAACCTGATATAATTCGGCAGCTGTTTCATTAAGTCCTGTCCAGGTGAAACTTACGTTGAAAAAGTTTAAAAACTCGGCCATGGCTTCATCCATGGTAGAACCCAGTCCATTTGAAAGACCTGCAAATTCAAAGGATGCCCCAATGGTTTTATAGGTTTCGTTGTGATAACTTATTGCCGTTGCATACTCCGGAGAAGTGTTGGTCATAAGCACTGAGCCACCATCGTATGGGCCGAGTCGGTCGACATAGTTGTTAATGCCATTGTAAGCGTAGGAATATCCATTCATGAAGTTCATGTCATCGCCAGTGATTGTGCCTAAATCGCCATCTCCGTCTTCAAGTCCTTTTATAAAGAACAGCTCATGGGCGGCAGTAGGTTCGTCAAAAGCCCAGGTATCTCCACCTTCCATGTACACACGGCCTCCGATGTTAAGATAGGCAGCCAAGGCATTTCCTTCTTCGGTGGATAGGACATGGTTATCAGGGTATGCTCCCAGCAACACGAATACAGAAGAATAGATTTCGAGGGTTTCAGGTAATTCAGTAACCACTTCGCCACCCACCTGCAACACATCCAGGCATGCCATCATGCTGTCGGCGGAAGCTGAATTGGCCATATTGACAATTAATACGGGTATCTGACCCACGATAGTATAAAAATTGTCGTTGAGCGACACATCGTTATCCCCAAGCGCTTCAACGGTGAACACAGCGGTAAATCCGGGAGGCGTATCGCCAGCAGCGGTAACATTAAATGCCATGGAATTGGTTTCCCCGGCCAGAATATCTCCGTAATTGAGAGGTTCTGAGTTTACTATGGTATAGTTATTTCCACTCAGCAGTTGGGTAATTACCGAATAAGCGTCGGAAGATCCCGTATTTTTTATGGAAATCATGATGTCGGCCGTTTCACCCGGATCGAGCTTGCCATTGTTATTGCCGGTGGCATCATTAACCGAATAATTACCCAGAACAAGTTTGGCGGCATGACCAGGGATCATGAAATTCGATATCCATGAATTGCCATCCTGATCGTACGAAGTAAGTCGGAAAGGCACGAGCGACATATTTGGCAGATCGTTGGATACTGAGAAAGCAAAACCATCAATGGCGGTTAGTGTATCACCGACAGCCAGATCACCAAAAAACACAGAGTCTCCCGTTACTTCAATATAAGGGCTGGTACTTGAAAGCAGGCTGTAAACACCATATCCGGCTTCAACACCGATGTTCGACAAGCTCATTGTCATAAGGATATCTTCGGCATAGTCCATTAAACCATCGCCATTACCACCAGCGGTATCGTTTAAGATTTTGCCGGCAATCGACATGAAAGGGCCGAGTTCAGGTATGATATCTATCGTGCTGATGTGAGGGCGATAATTATAGGCTGTGATTACAAAATCAGCTGTTCCGAGTTCGGTAAGGGCTTCAAAAGTGATGGTTGCCGACCCACCTGAAACAAAGGCAGTCCCCAGGATTTCACCATTAAAAGTCAAAGCGGCTTTTGCCCCTTCGGCGTTGCAAGTGAGGGTGAGACTTGTTTCACCTATATGTAGTTCAGAAGGATAACTGGCAGAAATATTTTGAGGAATGGAAGTGCGTATCACCAACGAAGGATCACCGAAAACTGTCCAGGTGTCGGTCATTTCGTTGCCATCAGATCCGTACTCGTCGTTCATCAACATACAGCCATGCATCGAAATACCGGCGAAAGTGCGTTTAATATTATCGGAATACGATTCGGTGAGGATGTCGTTCATCTCATCCTGTCCGGCCATAGGTGGGTTCCAGCTCTGGTTGATGGTAGACATTAATGTGGCAATTGCTCCGGTGGGTTGGTTGTTATCTTCTGCGCGCATCCAGGCTTCGGCAAAGCAGGTGCTTCCAACAAAATTTCCATTTACACAGGCCACAGAAAAAATGAAAGGTAATTTCCCAACATTTACCAACTGATTGACATTTGTATTACTAAATCCGGATGAACTCCATGAAGTAGTACTACCGTGTCCGGTATAATTAATTATGGTTGCGCCCGAGTTTATTCCTTCGGCCACAGTGGCTGCTGATGGATTGCCGGGGGCATCATTTCCTCCTTGTGAACCATCGAAATATTCATAAGCGTAGTTGTAGGTATAAGGGATGAGTTTCTCGTTACCAATCTTGCGGATGTGCTGGTAGTCGTACTCACCATCATCACCCGGACCTTCGCTTGAGGCTACACCGATAAGCTTTCTGTACCAGGCTGTATCTGCAATGGGATTTTGCTCGTATTCAAGAACACGTTGTACCTGTGTAGCCACATGTCCAACATTTTCAGCGGAGAAACGCCCACAGAACAAGTCGGGGTAATGATCGCTGCCCACAACATAAGTGTAGTTGTTGTCAGAATCGTTGCCTCCAATTGATGAAGAAGGCACTTGCTGTGAGTCACCGACAAGTAACACGTAAGTAAGTCCCTTGGTATTGAAATAGTCAGCGATATAAGTTTTGATAGCGGATGCTCCACCAATGGTGGCCACATCTACCAGCTCAACATGCATTCCTGTTTTAATTTTCCAATCAATAAAAGGTTGAATAGAGTCCATGAAATCGGCATGACAGATAATCAGCATGTTTCCTTCTTCTTCAACTGGATTGTATCGGTTGCTTGTGTTATAGTTGATAAAATGCCGTGCATAAATTTGGTTGAATTCCGCATTTACTTTTTCCGGATTAAAAGGCACCTCCAACACGTTGGTCCTGCTCAGGCCATTTTCCACAATTTCGACAGTGATTTCGTGGTAAACCCTGAGCACCTTTGTAACAGGATTATACTGAAAAGGCTTGATCATCAGTGTCTGGCCACGCAGATCGCGCATGATATAAGGCTCACGTAACGAAGCAACTTCTCCGGGATAAAAGGCATCATTTTCATAATATTTCCCGAAGGTATAAGGTATGGATTCCGGATCGATGTCGCGGGTAAGGTTTCCTTTTGAAGGGGTGATCAACACATCCTGATACTCTTTAAATTTTGCGTTCAACACAACGACTTCCATTTGCGAACGATCGGGAATGACCAGCGAAGTAGCCATCAGTGGTAAATCGGGTGCACCGGCACGCATGATGGGAGCGCCCTCATCGAAAAGTATGCGCATGGAAACACCCCTGTCGGTCATCACTTCTTTAAAATAATACCCTGACAAGGTAAACTGAAGCACAGATGAAGCGCTGTTTGATGGCACTAATTCGATGGCAGAAGCCTCGTTTGTTTGTCCGGTTACCTGTACCCACTCAGTGGAAAAAAGGCTTCCAAAAAAAAGCAGAAAGACAAAAGACAATAAAAGTTTTTTCATTGGATTTAGTTATTTACCGCTGCAACACGGATTAATGGTTTATAATAATTTTCTTCGACATTTTGGTTTTGCCTGTTTCAACCACAAGGTAATATACCCCGCTGTTCACATGGCTTACATCTATACTGACAGCCATTTTTCCTGATTCGGAGAAATCGCCTGTCTTGGAAGGAATAACCTTACGGCCTAATACATCAAGTACCGTAAAGGTGCTTTCCGTCAAATCGCTTTGCACAAGAGTGATGTTCAACAAACCGGAAGCAGGGTTTGGATAAACCTGCAACTCAAAATTGGATTCAGGCTGTTTTTGGATATCCGTCCATACAAAAGGAATATTGAAAAAATAAAGCACCTCGGCCATAATTTCGTCTTTAGTACTGGTAGTGTTGTCCACCAAACCACCGAATTCAAATGAAGTTCCAACAGTTTTGTACACTGCATCTTCAAAGGCCACAGCTACATCATATCCGGCATTTTGGTTTGAAAACAGGGTAAACGAATACATGTCAGGCAGCAAGTGGTCAATATAACTGTTTTCGCCATCATAGTCGAATTCGTATCCTGACGCAAAAGTACCTTCCTCGCCGGTAACCACCGACAAATCACCTGTGCCATCATCCGTTCCTGTGATATGAAACATGCTATGTCCGGCAGTTTGTGGATCATACGCCCAGGTATCGCCTCCTTCCATATAAACCCTACCACCATTTTCTAAAAATTCGGCTATTCTAATGCCTTCGGAAGTCGATAAAACATAGTTATTAGGGTAAGTTCCCAGACAAACAAACAGACTTTGGTATAGACCCAGATCCTGTGGCAACTCCTCAACCATTTCGTGTCCTACAGTAAGTACTTCAAAACATGACTGCATGGCCTCCGGGGAATTGTTTGACTGAGCCAGATCTATTATTAACACAGGAATTTGGCCAATAATCAAATTGAAAACATCAGTAGCCGAAATACCAAAATCAGCAATAAAGTCGATTGTTTGTTGGGCCGTAATACCTGCTGGAGCATCTATCGAAACAGTTACACTATATCGCTGACTTTTAACGGAATCTGCTTCCATCTTGTCATACGACTGTTGCGGTTGGTTGATAGTAAGGTATGGACTTCCTGTTGATAGCTGACCCAACACATTTCGTGCAAAGGCAGATCCTGTATTTTTTAAACTGATTACCAAATCAGCTGTTTCGCCGGCATCTAATTTTCCGTTGTTATTGCCCTGACTATCGTCGACTACCACATTTTGATATGCCAATATCGGCGCATGGCCCACATCCACAAATGAAGATTCGAACACATCGCCTGCAGCAATTGTGGCTTTTACATCAAACATAAGTAATTCTAAATCAGGGATGTTATCAGCAACCGTAAAGTTAACAGGTAGAGGTGATTCAACACTTTGACCTGCAGGGATATCGCCAAAATTTACAGTGTTATTTGAAAGACTAATGTAAGGGTTATTTGTTGATAGCTCTACTTCAACACCTAAAGCATCTTCTGTTCCAACATTTTCCATGGTTAGTAAAACAACTTCACTTTCGTGGTAAGTAAAGCCCAAACCGGAAACATTATGACTTGAATATACAACATAAGGCCCTTCGGCAGGAATTACAGGAATGGTGGAAATATAGGGTTGAAAATTTTGCGCTGTTACCACAATTTCAGCATCACCAGGCGTTACTATCGACTCGAAATCTAAAACCAGATAACCCGAAGCATCGGCTATGCCCATCCCTTTAAGTTCATTGTTCATCGACAGGCCCACGTAAGCGTAGGGTACAGCGGTAATACTGATGGAGGTCTGGCCGATGGTGATGACAGCCGGATGATTTACTGTCATGACTTCGGGTTCGGAATAATAAATCATCAATGACGGATCACCCATTAAATTGTATATATCCCAGTAATATTGTTCCAAACTTCCGGCAAAAATATGTTGTGCCATGGTAGTGTACCATTCGCCAAATGGTTCGCCATGATCGTGAAAAGCGCGGTCGTAGTTCCCAAGACCTGTTTCTTCATACGATGGAGGGTTCTCGGAAATAGCACCAACCCCCACACCAAAATAATAGTCTTCGTCCCAGTAAGTGCTGTTCGACCCCCCGATATAACCCACGGCTCCTTTGTCGGCAGCCCGGACAATCTCTTCGGCAAAACAAGTAGTTTGAAACTCGCTCGAAGAACAACAGTTCCCGATAAGTAAACCATACTGACCCTGGTTGCTGAGTGCCGGAATATCACCAATACTAAAGGAAGGATCAGCCCAACCTCCAGGCCCACAGTGGGCCGTGTAATTAGCAAAACCCACACCATCACTAACATTTTGCCTTATGTTGGCTGCATTGCTTCCTGATTCGGGATACAGGTAAGTATGCGAAAAAATATCGTGTTCTGCATTAAAATAGTTAATGGTTCCGTAGTTAATCTGGCCATTGCCATGGCTCGCACCAAATGAACCATCCATGCCTGCAATCATGACAACCGTATCGAGGTAAGCCGGATTAGCAAGTGTATATTGCTCGTATTGAAGGGTTTTGTCGATATAGGGTTGAAGCTGGGCCTCGTTCTGTGCCGAGAAACGGCCATAAAAGATTTCGGGAAAAAGATCACCGGTATATTCAACATAATTCCTGTCGGTAACCCCATCACCGTTGTTCCATGCCGGAATTTCACTAATATCGCCCACAAAAAGCACAAATGAAGGAGCAGGGTCTTCCGGTGTGCCGGCATCATACAATCCTTGCAAATACGCTTTTATACCTGCTGTTGTGCTGCCAATTTCATCGGTATAGGCTTCTATCACCGTAAACCCTTTGCGTGTCTTCCATTCAACAAATGGCTGGAGTTGCGCCTGAAACATCGGGTCGGAAACAATTACATATTTTATAGGGTATTGTGTGAAATTTTCGCGTGATACGGCAGGAATGTAATTCATTAGGTTGGCGTAAGGTGCTGTGAAATAAGGCGAAGCCAGTCTCGACTTTTCACTTTCAGTAGTGGCCCAGTCGGCCTGCTTTACAACAATCTCGAAGTGGAGATTTTCATAAACCCGGATGGTCTGTTCCACAGGATTGTACTGAATGGGCGCAACCTCCAGCCGGGCGATATTAACTCCACGCATGCGGCCAAGGATATGCACGCTGACAAGCTCTTGTTCAAGAAACTGATTCAACGAATACACCTGATTGTTTATTTGAAATTCAGAAGTTGATCCGCACTTAGGCTGCGATGGCTGAACAGGAATCAAAGGTTGAGCTGTACCTAAAGACTGTAGCCTGTATTCAACAATGTCGTAACTTAAAACATTTACTTCCACGACAGACTCATGAGGCAATTCGATCAGTTGACGCTTTACCGGCACTTCAGGAACACCAACAGCATAGTTGTGGGTGTAACCGGGCAATGCCAAACGTGTATACGCATGTTGCGCAACCTTGACGATGTTTGCATCGATTTTGCCCACTGTGTTCTGAAAAACAAGTCTTTCAGTCGTGTTTTCCTTTAGAATTAAAGAGGTTGTCTCCACATCGTTTTGAGCCATCCCTGAGTGAATAACCATAATGAAAAAAGCCACCAAGATAACGGGGCTAAAAAAACGTTTTAAGAATTGCATAAAAAAAGTATAAGTTACTCAATAATAAAAAAATATGTTGACTTCAGCATTGACAATCTAAATAAATGAAAGGTTGTATCTAATGGCATACTAATCTATTTTCGCTATTACTTCAAAACTGGCAGCATGATCAACAATAAGTGTGTCAGCTTTATAATGATACGATTTGGCTGTTCCGGTAAGCCGATTTAACTCACCATTTTGAGTAAGGGTAAGGGCCAATGAACTTGATGAGCCGGGAACATTAATAAAAAATTCATTGTCATCTTTTACAGTTGTAAATGATATCTGGTAATAATCGGGTAAACTAACTTCAATTTTTAGTCCGTTTTCAGAGGTGGAAGTCACTGCAACCGTTGTTGACACATCCAGATATTGCATATCGGAAGACCCGTTGTAATAGTCGCCGGTCCCGCTGTAATATCCAACCCACTGCGACGCACTGCAATCCGCACAGTAATTCCAGTCGGACTGGCTGTTTTTTGTACATCCAGCCAAGAGCAAGGTAAGCAAGACAAAACTAATACAACGAACACGATCCAACATGGTTCACCTTTAAAGGTGCAAATATATAAAACATTGATTTGAATAAGTCATCTTTTTCCTCAAAGGTGAATATCGTGATATCCTGAAAGTTCATTTGTTTTTTCCAATTCAGAACCAATGTATGCTGACCACCATTCCTGAAGCCGTGCATTCAGGCTGTGATTGGTTTGTTTGTCGTAAAGCTGCTGCATTTCAGCATGTTGTTTGCTTATTTTGTCATAAGCCTTCTTTAAAGATCGGGCATTTAGTTTTCCTTTTTTGTTGAGTTCTTTTATTTCTTCATGAAACCTACGCCCCATAAGTTCGGTTATATCAAAATGCAATTGCTCGTGGGCAAGCACCTCGGGAGTGAGGTGATCGGGGTGCTTCCATGATTTTTCAGGATAAAATTTCACTGCAATTTTCACCGAAACCAGCCGGCGGTTTTCTTCAACCCCTTCGAAACCAATGCCACAAACCGACAAAGCCGCTGACATCCGTCCAGGAGGTTTACGGTGAGCTCGGAAATCGCTCCAATCAATTTTTCTGTCAGCTTGCCAAAGTATAACATCCTCAACGTCAGGAGGATCATCGGGTAATATGGTTGCGAATAATACACCGGTAAAAACATTAAAATGGCAGATTAACAGCATTACCGGACGCCAAAAAGAAAAAATCATACCTATAAAATCTGGCTTATAAACGCATTTTGTCGGGAAATATTCTTTTACAAAGCACCAAAACCAGCATCTGCAAGCCGTGTAAACAATAATACGTTATTTAAGCCCAAAGGCATGATTAATTGGGTGAAATTTAGTTTTTTTGCAAAGTTTTTAAATGATGTAAAAGTGAAAAGAATTGAAATCAATGAGCTGTTGAAAACAACAGAAGCTGGTCGCGACATCAATGTAAAAGGATGGGTACGCACCAAACGTGGTAGTAAGAACGTGGCTTTCATAGCGTTAAATGACGGCTCAACGATTAATAATATACAAATTGTGGTTGAAATGACTCCTGAAAACGAGGCCTTGTTGGAACGCATCCACACCGGAGCCGCCTTGTCAGTTGATGGGCTGTTGGTGGAGTCAACCGGTAGCGGACAACGTGTGGAGGTTCAATGCACCCGTCTGGAAATATTAGGAGAAGCCAATCCGGGCGAATACCCATTACAGCCAAAAAAACACTCTTTGGAGTTTTTACGCGAAAAAGCCCATTTACGCTATCGCACCAGCACTTTCAGCGCCATTGGCCGTGTACGTCATGCCCTGATTTTTGCAATACACAAATTTTTTAACGACAGAGGCTTTTTTAATATCCACACCCCCATAATTACCGGTTCGGATGCCGAAGGAGCCGGAGAAATGTTTCAGGTAACCACCCTCGACCTGAAAAAAATTCCCAAAACAGAAACCGGGGAAGTAGATTTCAGCCAAGACTTCTTTGGCAAAGCGGCAAACCTTACGGTAAGCGGACAATTGGAAGCAGAGCTGGCTGCCCTGGCACTGTCCAAAGTATATACCTTTGGGCCAACATTCAGAGCTGAAAACTCAAATACTTCACGCCATTTGGCTGAATTCTGGATGATTGAGCCGGAAGTAGCTTTTAATGATATTCACGACGACATGGACCTGGCAGAAGACATGCTGAAATATGTTATCGGGTATGCTTGGAAAACTGTATGGACGACCTGCAATTCCTGAGTAAGCGACTACTGGAGGAGGAAAAAAACAAAAAAGAAGAGGAACGTTCAATGGAGTTGATCGAAAAGCTGCGGTTTGTGTTGGAAAATCCCTTCGAGCGAATCACCTATACCGAAGCCATCGATATTCTTAAAAACTCGAATGCCAACAAAAAGAAAAAATTCAACTACCTGATCGAAGGCTGGGGTGCAGATCTGCAATCAGAACACGAAAGGTATCTGGTTGAAAAACACTTTAGAAAACCGGTTATCCTTACAGACTATCCAAAAGAGATCAAAGCCTTTTACATGAAACAAAACGATGATGGCACTACCGTTCGTGCTATGGACGTGCTGTTTCCGCAAATCGGAGAAATCATAGGTGGATCGCAGCGTGAAGAAAATTACACCAAACTGGCGACCCGAATGGAGGAAATGCACATACCTTTCGAAACCATGTGGTGGTACCTCGAAACACGAAAATTCGGCAGCGTGCCACATGCAGGGTTCGGACTAGGCTTCGAACGACTGATGCTGTTTGTTACGGGAATGGGAAACATCCGCGATGTGATACCTTTTCCGCGCACCCCGTTAAACCTTGAATTCTAAGATTACACCTCCCGCATCACTCCGATAAAATGTGTTTGTTAAAAAGATTGGGGAAAAAGGTTCAGCCAAAATTGTGCCATTTTAAAAATGTTGTTACATTTGCTCAAATTGCATTGAGAAACGTAAATCATATTTATTAAGGCTAACCATGCTCAACCAAAGGCTTCAACAAAAACTGCTGCAAAAGCTTTCTCCTCAACAAATTCTGTTGATGAAGCTCTTGCAAATTCCTTCAGTGGGGCTGGAGCAACGCATAAAACAGGAAATAGAAGAGAATCCGGCCTTAGAAGTTGACAACGACGAGTCACCTGAGTATGAACGCGACGACCAACAAGAAGCCGGCAGCGATCAGGATGACTATGCTGAATCAAGCCTCGACGATGTGTCGAATAAAGACAACGAATTCGATCTGAACGACTATATCAATGAAGATGATGTGCCTTCCTATAAGCTGCAAACCAACAATTACAGCAACGATGATGAGCACAAGGAAATCCCTTTTGCTTCGGGAATCACCTTTCACGAACTGCTCACCCAGCAATTGCAACAGCAATATCTGAGTGAGAAAAAATTTCAGATAGGCCAATATATTATTGGAAACATTGACGACTCCGGATACCTGGAGCGCCCCATTGAGGCCATCGTCGATGATCTGGCTTTTAGTCAGAACATCGCCACTAAAAGAGAAGAAGTGGAAGAAGTGTTGAAAATAATCCAGGAGTTCGAGCCTGCGGGTGTTGGCGCACGCGATCTAAAAGAATGTCTTCTGATTCAGCTACATCGAAAAGCTACCGAAACACCCTCAGAAGGTATCTCCCTGGCTATCCAGATTCTGTCGCGTTCATTCATGGATTTCACAAAAAAACACTTTCAGAAAATCACCAAGAAACTGGATATCTCTGATGAAAAACTGAAAATGGGTATCGACGAAATCCTCAAATTAAACCCAAAACCCGGTAACTCACTTAGCGAAACCACACGCACCAACCATTACATCATTCCCGACTTCAACATCACCAACAACGGGGAAAAACTTGAACTCACCCTGAACTCATGGAACAGCCCTGATTTACGCGTGAGCAATGCTTTTGCTTCAATGATGAACGAGGTAGGAAGTCAAAAACAGTCAAAAAAACAAAAAGAGGCCCTTTCTTTCATTAAACAAAAGGTGGACTCTGCCAAATGGTTTATCGATGCCATCAAACAAAGGCAACATACCTTGTACGACACCATGTACGCCATCATGGAGTACCAACACGATTACCTGATGACCGGCGACGACACCAAGCTTAAGCCGATGATTTTAAAGGATATAGCTGAGAAGGTCAACCTCGACATCAGCACCATTTCCCGGGTGGCCAACAGCAAATATGTTCAAACCCCTTTCGGTACATTGCTATTAAAATCCTTTTTCAGCGAAAGCATGCAAAAAGACGATGGAGAAGAGGTGTCAACAAGGGAAATAAAAACCATTTTGAAAGAAATTATCAGCGAAGAAGATAAAAGAAAACCCTTTACCGACGAGTACCTGATGGAACGGCTGAGAGAAAAAGGATATCCCATTGCCCGCCGTACGGTAGCCAAATACCGCGAGCAGCTTCAGATTCCGGTGGCTCGTCTGCGTAAAGAGATGGAATAACAACAACCTAAATGCAAAAAATATTCTCACAAGTCGTTTCGCTTATTTTTCATCCCTTGCTCGTGCCAGGTTATGCCGTTTCTGTGCTCTTGCATCTTCCTACCCACCACTTCATGGTGCTGCCCGAACGGTACAAGTTCCTGATTATTTTACTGGTGTTTCTATCCACCTTTGCCATGCCGGCGCTCATTTTCGTGATATTGAAAAAATTTAATGTATTGAAAAGTCTTGAAATGCACGACCGCCAAGAACGGGTGATCCCGCTGGCCGTTGTGGCGGTATTTTTTTATGCAACCTACACCATAATAAAACAGGACGACCACAACAGCATTCTTTCCTTATTTATGCTCGGAGCCACCATGCTGGTATTGCTTTGTTTGATTGTAAACTATTTCACCAAAATTAGTATTCACGCCACTTCATGGGGAGGGTTTGCCGGTGCACTGGCCGGATTTTCGCTCAGCTTCGGCGTGGTAGTTACTCCCTGGATTTTTGTGGTAATTCTATTGGCAGGATTGGTGGGCACAGCCCGTCTTATCCTTCGGGCACATACAGCTGGTCAAGTCTACCTCGGCTTTGGGCTGGGGTTTATAACTCAAATGCTGTTATTCTACTTTATTTAAAACAGATCTTTAATCATGTTTAAAAAAGGTTTGTTCCTTATCGGCATTTGTCTTTTTTATGTGACAGCCTTTTCACAATCGGTTAAATTTCCGGCTTTTACAGATGGGATGGAAAGAAAGAGCGCCAGTGTTCAATTCGATAACGATACCTATTACCTTACCGATTATTACTACACCAACGGCCTTGAGATCGACCTGATTTTACCCGTGTTCGAAAACCGGAAAGTCATGCAAGTGCTACATCGTGACGATTCTCAGATACTCGCAGGATTGTCGCTTAGTCAACATTTATATACCCCCAAAAACATCCGCGACACCCTGATCCAGTTCAACGACCGTCCGTTTGCAGCTACCCTTGAGCTGGATTACTTTGTCGAAAAAACGAACCTGCTAAATCACCTGCAATGGCAGACCCGTATCAGATTAGGGATCATTGGTCCGTCGGCAGGAGGCGAGGCTTTTCAGCGAAAAATTCACCAATGGATAGACTCGCCTGACCCAAATGGCTGGGAATATGAAATTGCAAACGATCTGATAGCTAACATCGATTTCATGTTAGCCTATCCTGTGTTTTTACGAAAATACTTCAAACTTTCGGCCATCGGAGCGGTGAGAGCAGGCACGCTCTTCGACGACCTGAACGCTGGAGTAAACTTGCAGGCAGGAAACAACCGGATAGTCACCATTAGCAAAGACAAAAAACAAGATCGTCCTTCGGGCAAAAAACTTATTCCCTATCTTACATCCGATGTTTCGGTTCGTCTTGTGGGTTACAACGCCACGCTACAAGGGGGCGTATTCTCGGGATTTAATCATCACGTAATCAGCAGTAAAGGCTTAACCCGGGTTATCCTGTTTTCAAATACTACCCTTGGTTTATTGTGGCGAGGCGTATCACTCGACTATACCCACAGCTTCCTTACCAAAGAATTTGATGAGGGAATCAGCCACCAATACGGCAGCTTCAAATTAACGGTTTTCTTTTGACGACATCGTGTTTTGGAGTTTAAAAAGAGTGTAATTTTGCCGCCGTTTTCAAGTGAAAACAACGATAAATTTATACATATGGCTTTCTTACAAAAAGATAAACTGTTTAGCAAACGCTGGGTTAAAAACTACAGCCTTATTATCATTGGTGCCTTTATTATGGCCTCGGGGTTTGTTCTGTTCATTACTCCTTATAAAATTGTGCCCGGCGGTGTTTATGGTATTTCCATCGTCATCCACTGGATGCTGGGCACACCGGTAGGGTTAATTGCCTTGTTTTTCGACATCCCGCTTACCCTTATCGGAATCAAAGTATTAGGGCCTCGTTTTGGCATGAAAACCGTAGTAGGCTTTTTCTCTACAGCCATTTTTATGGACACCATAACCTATTTTTACGGTAGCGAGCCACTGGTACAAGGCGACCCACTCCTCTCCTCAATTTTTGGAGGGCTCTTTATTGGACTTGGGCTTGGTTTAATTTTCAAATCAAAAGCTACCTCAGGAGGCTCCGACATTGTGGCCATGATCATTGGTAAATACACCAAACTGCCTATGGGGCAACTCATGATTTTTGTCGATTCGGCTATTGTTTTAATTGGTTTGGTGGCTTTTCAGGACTGGAAAATACCCTTGTATTCGCTGATCGTGATTTTTATTACGGGCAAAGTGGTCGACCTTGTTCTCGAAGGAGCAAATTACGAGAAAGTACTTTTTATTATTTCTGAAAAATCGGAAGAAATCAGGAATAAAATAGTGATCGACTTAAACCGTGGCGGAACTTTTCTCAGAGGAGAAGGCATGTGGGATCACAACGAAAAATCAATTGTGTTTACCGTGGTAAACCGGCGTGAAATGGCCATGCTGCAGGAGTTTATTCACAGCATCGACCCAAAAGCTTTTGTAACGGTTATCAATGCTACCGAAATTCTTGGTAATGGTTTTAAATCGCTGAAAGACAAGATACAAGAATAGTGAAACAGGTCAGGGGTGGAGGTTGCGCAAGTCCACCTCTACCCTATCCTGCCATCTGATCATGGCATTGAACAACCTGACTTTTTCATAGCGCCACATTTGTTCAACATAAATATCAGCGGGTAAGAGGATGCGGTTTTCGAGCAAGGCAGCCCGTTGTGTGCCGGCAAGCAAGGGTTTTTCCGGCGTATGCCAGGAGGTGCCGTCATAAAAAGCCAGGTTGGCATAGGAGCTGTCGGTAACTTGTCCGTTTTTCACTATCATGATGTCGTCACAATCCTCCTTTAACCTGGTGAGCTTGTTAATATCGGAACGATCAGCCAGCTTAAAGGCATATTGAATTTCATTGCTGTACACCAATTTCAATGAATTGATTATGGGCAACACATAGGGCAGAAGTTCCACTTCATGGATAATTTCCCCGTACACAATCCGAAGCTTGAACAAACCCGACGAATTAATGCCCGAATCACCTGAGTTTTTGAGCCGTTGGATAGTATCGCCAATTTGTATATCCCCTCTTTTTCCAAAAAAATGCCAACGCGCGGCATCCATCCGCTGCTGATGAAAACGGAGATTCGACACCTCGCCGTTTTCCACACGAATAGTCTCAAGCAAGCGGCACATAAATTTTATCGATTAATTCCTGATACTCCTCCTCGCAATGACTTTGTACGGTGATTCCACCTCCACTTTTGTATATAAAATGCCCATCTGCTTTTTCAAGAAACCTGATCATAACAGCACTGTACAAATCATTTCCATCATAAACACCCATGACACCGGTATAATATCCCCTTTGATATTGTTCGGCCTCCCGGATTATTTCAACGGTCTTTTTTTTCGGTGCGCCCGTGATGCTGCCTGCGGGCAATAACTTCACAAAAATATCCCCAAGGCGGGCGTGAAAATCTTTTGGCAGGTCACCGGCAATTTGCGAGCTCATCTGCAGTATGGCATGGCGATGGGTTTGTATGCGCTCAATGGAACGAAACCGCTCAACCCGTACATTCTTGGCCACCATACTCAAGTCGTTACGTATTAAATCGACGATGGTATAGTGCTCGGCAAGTTCTTTTTCACTGGCGAGCAGTTTACTCTCAGCTTGTGGCACGGAAGCGTCAATGGTTCCTTTCATTGGAAACGATCGGATAATACCTTGTTGAATGGTGACAAAAGTTTCGGGTGAAAAAACCACAAACTGATCTTTTAACCACAATTTATACCGGGCACGGGCGGCGAAATAGATTTCTGTAAGTGAATGCTTTGAGCGAACAATTGACGGCATGGTGAGGTTGGTAAGAAAACTGTCGCCGTAGTTCAGATGCCTCATTACAAGATCGAACGCGTGTGCGTATCGCGCAAAATTTATCGGCTCAATCCGGAAGTCGAAATCAATTAAACCGGCAGAATTTTTGGGTGTATTGCTGAATTGCGGAAAATCATAAAGTAGGACATCAGGATTAACTTCGCTAAGGGGAATAACCTGCGCCTGTGATCCGTCAAAATTTATTATAAATAAAAAAGGTATTCGCTTTTCACCCAATTCATTCATTTGCTTCAAATCGCAATTCATCTGCTCCCTCTTTTTTAAAACAAAATTAAGCTTTTATGAAGAGGAGTCACCCGGATTGCACACTATTTTGAAACCTGTGAAGGTCTACAGGTTTTTTACAACAGCTTTGTCGTATTTTTGGCCCATGAAATTGCTGATAATCGACAATTACGATTCATTTACTTACAACCTGCTTCAGCTAGTTGAGCAGGCAGGAGTTAGCGATTATGTATTTCGAAAAAACGATCAATTGCTTAACCTTGAACCCAACAGCTTTCAAAAAGTACTTATCTCACCAGGTCCGGGTCTTGCCTCCGAAGCCGGACAACTTTTGCCCTTTTTGCATTCAGCAATTCACACGAAATCGATTTTGGGTATATGTTTGGGATATGAAGCCCTTGCCGAAGTGCTTGGGGCACAACTGAAGCAACTCAAGAAACCGCTGCATGGCATCCGTAGTCTGGGAGAAATTACCGTTCAGCATCCCATTTTTAAAGGCTTACCCGATCAATTTTTTATTGGACATTACCACTCGTGGATAGCGGATGAACAGACCTTTCCGGACTCATTGCAGGTGATCATGAGAGATCAGGATGGCGACAACATGGCTTTCTGTCATACCGGACTACCCCTCACCGGACTGCTTTTTCATCCTGAATCAGTTATGACAGATCACGGATTGCAACTAATAAAAAACTGGCTTTCAACGCCTTAAAAAACTACTTATTTCTTTCGATGGAGTACAAAACAAGTTTCTCCAAAGCAGTACGTGCCTGATTTTCAGGAATTGTTTTCAACAACGCCAACGACTTTGCTTTAAAATCATGCATTTTTTCTTCGGCATAAGCAAGTCCCCCGCTTTCGTTAACCCTATCCATCAGCCAGGCCACCTTAACCTCATCGGTATTGTGGCTTTTTACAATGTTGATTATTTTGCGTTTCTCAAGAAAAGAGGCCTTGTTCAGCGTAAAAATCAAAGGCAGGGTCATTTTCTTTTCTTTGATATCAAGTCCACTGGGCTTGCCGGTGAGGTTGTTTTTCTGGAAGTCAAAAAGATCATCTTTTATTTGAAAGGCCATGCCGGCAAGTTCACCAATTTGCCACATTTTCATCACGTTTTCGTCATTCGTGTTGGCCGAAGCCGCTCCGGCTGCAAAACAGGAGGCCAGGAGAGAAGCGGTTTTTTTACGGATTACTTCATAATACACCTGCTCATCGATGTCCAACTTACGGGCTTTTTCGAGTTGCAACAACTCCCCTTCGCTCATTTCCTTTACCGCTTCCGAAACAATTTCAAGAATAGGGTAATCTTTGGCTTTGAGTGCTACCAACATGCCGCGCGAAAGGAGGTAATCGCCAGCCAAAACAGCCATTTTGTTTTTCCATAACGCATTGATAGAAAACCTTCCCCTCCGATGGCTGGAATCGTCAACCACATCATCGTGAACGAGGGTGGCCGTGTGCAACAACTCAATCAGTGTGGCGGCCCGATAAGTTGAATCATTCAGGTTTTCGAATAAAAGTGCACTGTACAGCACAGTAACCGGCCTGATTTGCTTGCCCTTTTCTTTGAGCAAATACCGCAAAATAACGTCCAGCAAGGGTACATTTGATTTCACCGAATCTTTAAAAACCTGTTGAAAACATTTCAATTCATGCTCAATCGGTTTTTTTATGTCGTTAAGTGTGTTCATTGGTTTTGGATAGATGGCAACGCCAATAAAAATCAAAATTAAAGCTAATTTTGCACAAAAATTACTTTATGTCAGGCATTTTATTCGATGAGCTTATTTTTGGCCCTGTTCATAGCCGCCGTTTGGGCATTTCTCTGGGCATAAACCTGCTTCCCACCGACAACAAATTCTGCAATTTCGATTGCATTTATTGCGAATGTGGCTGGAACAGGAAAACTGCCGGAAAACTGACGTTAGCTAAAAGAACAGAGTTTAAAAAGCTACTGGTTCAAAGAATTAATGAGCTGAAAGGCACACCCAACGAACCCGATGCCATCACCTTTGCCGGAAATGGTGAGCCTACCACCCACCCTGAGTTTGCCGAAATAATTCACGACACCGTTGAAGTGCGCGACTTACTGCTCCCCAAAGCCCAAATTACCGTGCTCTCAAATGCGAGTATGTTGCACTTGAAAAAAGTACGCGAAGCCCTGTTATTGGTTGATAAAAACATCCAGAAACTGGACACCGGAACCGAGGCCATGTTTCAGCTTATTAACCAACCACAAGGGAACATTACGCTGGAGCGAATAGTTAACAACCTGCTTTTGGTAAAACACAACCTGATCATTCAAACGCTTTTTGTGCGAGGAAACTACCTGGGTCACACTATAGACAACACGAGCCCTGAAGAACTTAAAGCCTGGCTAAACCTGTTGCAAAGAATTCAGCCAAAATCAGTTATGTTATATCCCATCGACCGTGAAACTCCTGCCGAAGGGTTAGAGAAAATTTCGCGCCAAGAGTTGGACATGATAGCCCAAAAGGTGATGCAATCAGGCTTAAACGTTGAGGTTTACGGATAATCTACCTCCACTCCACTACCACTCCCCGCTCTTTGTTGAGTAAGTCGGGCGGCACGGCACGGGTAATTTCATTGGCCAGATTCTGCAACAAATTGGTTTTCGCAAACCGCCTGTTTACCACCAGGCTGACTTCACGCAAAGGCGTTATTCCTGAAAAACGACGGACTTTATGTGCAGCGTCGTTTGTTATTTCAAAACCGGCCAACTCAGGAATCAGGGTGTAACCCCCTTCTTTGTCAATAATCTTCATCATGGTATCTAGCGATCCACCCTCAAACTCAAATGGCAACACATCAGACTTCAAATCATGGAGATGACACAGGTTAACTACCTGATGACGAAAACAATGCCCGTCACTTAAAAGCCACATTTCAGGCGTAGCAATATCTCCTATATTGATAATGGGCTGCGTGCTCAACGGATGCTGCATGTTGGTGTAAATCATCATCTCCTCATAAAAAAGAGGCTGCTCGATGATGCCCGGATTGTGCAGAGGAGTAACCAGGATACCGGCATCCAACAAGTCCTTTTTTAACAATTCTTCGATACGCTCAGTAACAACCTCCTGAACTTTCAGATGCACTGCCGGATATTTCTGCTTAAAAGCACCGGCAAAAAGAGGCAGCAAATAGGGAGAAATTGTAGGAATAATCCCCAATGTCAGATCGCCTGAAACCTCCTGTTGCATTTCCTGAACAAGCAAATCTATCTTTTCTGCCTCCTTAAGTATCCTCCTCACCTGCTCGATAATGGCAATACCGGCTTGTGTTGGAATAACCGGCTGACGGGTGCGGTCGAAGATTTTAACCCCTAACTCCTCTTCTACTTTCTTAACCTGCATGCTAAGTGTGGGTTGGGTTACAAAACACTTCTCAGCCGCCGTAGCAAAATGACGGTAAGTATCAATAGCAGCCAAATACTGCATCTGTATTAGTGAAATCATGATTGCAATCCATTTTATATTTCGTGCAAATATAGATTTTTTCTATATTCATATAAAAACATTCGATTTGACATATATGTTTACGTGCAGTATATTTGCATCATCAAATAATTAAAAAAAAAAGCAATGAATAGAATTGGAATAAATAACGAAAAAGCTGAAGTGTTAAGTAAGCAATTAAATGATCTGCTGGCAAACTATCAAATTTTCTATGCCAATGTGCGCGGATTTCACTGGAACGTGAAAGGCGAGAAATTTTTCGAGCTGCACGTTAAATTTGAAGAGTTGTACAACGACCTCATCCTGAAGATAGATGAGTTGGCCGAGCGAATTCTCACTTTAGGAAACCATCCGGAATACAGATACAGCGAATACATAAAAACCGCCGTAATAAAAGAAGCCGGACAAACACACAACGGAGTTGAAAATGTACAAAACCTGATTGACAGTTTTTCGATCCTTATTCAGAAACAACGTGCTTTGCTCGATTTAAGCGGCGAGGCCAACGATGAAGGAACCAACAGTTTGATGAGCGATTACATTCGTGAGCAGGAAAAACTTGTATGGATGTACTCTGCCTTTTTAAACAAATAAATTTATCACTATTAAATCAAATTAAAATGTTAGAAGAAATGGAAAATGAAGTAATGTATCAGATGCCCCGTATCGGGGATGTTGCTCCTGATTTTACAGCAGTAACCACCGCAGGAACTATTAAATTCTCAGACTTTGCCCCCGACAAATGGGTGGTTATGTTCTCGCACCCTGCCGATTTTACGCCTGTTTGCACAACTGAAATGAGTGGTTTTGCTCTGAGAAAAGGCGAATTCGATGCCCTGAACACCGAACTCATGGGATTAAGTATCGATAGCATTCACGCTCACCTGGCCTGGGTAAACAACGTGAAAGAACGTACAGGAGTGTATTTCGACTTTCCGATTATTGCCGACATCGACATGAAAGTTTCAAAACTTTATGGCATGTTGCAACCCAACGAAAGCGAAACAGCCGCTGTAAGGGCCGTATTTTTTATCGATCCGGCCAAAAAAATCCGCCTGATCATGTATTACCCGCTGAATGTTGGTCGCAACATGGATGAAATTCTCAGGGCTTTGTACGCTTTGCAAGTGGCTGATAAATACAAAGTAGCGTTGCCACTTGATTGGAAAAAAGGCGAAAAAGTGATTGTTCCGCCACCAAAGAACCTCAAGGAAATGGAAGAAAGAAACAACATGGTGTCTGATGACAAAGTTGACTTCTATCTTGTAAAAAAGAGCCTTTAAACTTCCCGTTTTACACCCTCAAGCCGGACTGATTAAAATCGTCCGGCTTTTTTTATACAGTCATTTCGCCACGAAGCGGAAAGGCCAGCATACTTTTGACCTCCTGGGTAGTTAGTCCGGCGGCAAGCAAATACATCAATTTGGTGAGTGCTGCCTCGGTAGTCAGGTCTTTGCCGCTTATTACGCCCATTTCACGCAGTTTCAAACTTGTTTCGTATTTTCCCTGATTAACCGAACCGGCCAAACATTGCGTTACATTTACCACAATTAAACCAGCGTTAATGGCTTGTTGCAAGGCCTCCACAAACCAGGTTTCCGAAGGAGCATTGCCCGAGCCAAAGGTCTCCAGCACAATGGCTTTAACATCTTTTATGGCCAGAAACGCTTCCACGAAAGCTTTGCTGATACCGGGGAAAAGTTTCAGCACAGCCACCCGGGTATCAAGCTTCTGGTGAACTTTCAATTTTTTAAAATTCGGTTTCAGGATTACATTCTTATCGTATCGGATATAAATCCCTACATCGGCAAGAGGTGAGAGGTTTGCCGACACAAAAGCGTTGAAGTGCTCGGCATTGTATTTTGTGGTTCTGTTGGCACGCATCAGGCTATTCTCGAAATATATGCAAACTTCCGGCACTAAAGGGGTTTCATCCTCAGTGGCAGCAGCTATCTCGATAGCAGTGATAAAATTTTCTCTGCCATCGGTACGCAAAACACCCAACGGCAACTGCGATCCGGTAAAAATCACTGGTTTGTTCAGGTTTTCGAGCAAAAATGACACGGCAGAAGCGGTATAAGCCATGGTATCGGAGCCGTGCAGCACTACAAAACCATCATACTGTTCATAATTTTTGCCAATGATGGAGGCAATTTCAATCCACACCTCCGGTTTCATATTCGACGAATCCAAAATGGGGTCAAAGCAATGAAAACCTAGCTGATAATTCATATTCTTCAGCTCGGGAATTTGCTCATTGATATTTTGAAAATCAAAAGGAACCAAGGCATTGGTAGCCGGATCGGCCATCATTCCAATGGTGCCTCCGGTATAAATAATCAGAATGGAAGTCTGGGTGTTCATTTTACTTCAGTTTAAACAATTTTTTGGCATTGTAAGTGGTAATTTCGGCGATCTCCTGTAGTGGTTTACCCTTTAATTCGGCCAGTTTTTGGGCAATCAGGGGAATATAACTGCTTTCGTTTCGCTTACCGCGATAGGGAGTCGGGGTTAAATACGGGGAATCGGTTTCGAGGATCATCGCCTCCAGAGGCAACCGCGCCACCACTTGTTGCAAGCCCGCGTTTTTGAAAGTTAGCACCCCGCCAATCCCCAGCTTAAATCCCAGTCCAATAATTTTTTCGGCCTCCTCAAAACTCCCCGTAAAACAGTGGAACACACCGGTCAACGATTCCTCCTTTTCTTCTATAACTACGCTGTACACTTCATTAAACGAGTCGCGTGTGTGGATTACAACCGGAAGGTGATGTTTTTTTGCAAGCCGCAACTGGTGACGAAAAGCTTCCTTCTGCTTTTCGGCGAATGTTTTGTCCCAATACAAGTCGATACCAATTTCACCCACGGCAATATATTTACCTGAGTCGAGTTCCGATTCAACAAAAGCCAGCTCCGATGCTACCTGATCGTCAACAGAGGTGGGATGAAGTCCCATCATAGGCAAACAATTTTCCGGAAAATCGGAGGCCAGCTTGCTCATCGACTCAAAGGTAGATCTGTCGATTGCAGGCAACAGCATGTAATTAACGCCTTGGTGTATGGCCTTTTCGATAACAGAGAACCGATCCTCCGCGAAATGATCTAGATACAAGTGGGTGTGGCTGTCGACAAACTTCATGTGGCAAAATTAAGCTAATTTTGTCATCCGAAATTTCAAGTGTATATGAAATAGCCATGATTCAGAAATCACCACTAGTAGAGAATATTTTTGTAATTATGGCGTATTCCATGTGACCGATAAAATAAAAATTAATACCACATGAAACGAATCTGTGTATTTTGCGGCTCAAGTACCGGCAACAGTGCGAGCTACCGAAAAGCAGCCATTGATCTGGCGAACTTTTTATCTGATAACAAGCTGGGGTTGGTTTATGGAGGCGCTAAGGTTGGCCTGATGAAAATTTTAGCCGACACTTTGCTTGAAAAAAACGGCGAGGTAATCGGGGTAATGCCTCAACTGCTCATCAACAAAGAAGTAGCACATGACGGGCTTTCACATTTCGTGGTAGTAGAAAGCATGGCCGAACGAAAAGCCAGCATGCTGGAACTTTCCGATGCTTTTATTGCGCTTCCGGGAGGATTTGGAACCTTGGATGAGTTGTCGGAGATACTTACTTACAACCAACTTCACATCACAGATAAGCCCATGGGGTTGCTCAATGTAGACGGGTATTTTGATCGATTGCTTGACTTTATTGATCATGGCGTAGAAGCAGGTTTTATCAGACCCGAACACCGGCAAAACTTGATTGTGTCCAACTCAATCGAAGAGCTGATAATTCACATGGAAAACTACCGACCTGTTGAGATGGGAAAGTGGATTGAAGCGATACAGGAAGAAAGCAACAACAAAAAAAAGAATTCATGATTGTAATTGGGATTACCGGCACACTTGGCGCAGGCAAAGGCACATTGGTTGAGTATCTGACCAACGAAAAGGGGTTTGTACATTATTCGGTACGTTCTTATCTGATTCATGAAATCGAACGCCGGGGTTTGATACCCAATCGGGACACCATGACACAGATAGCCAACGAATTACGCGCACAACATTCGCCGGCTTTTATCATCGAAGAACTCTACGCTCAGGCCATCAAACAAGAAAAAAACGCTGTGATTGAAAGCATAAGGACACCCGGTGAGATTGACTTTCTTAAAAAACAAGGGAAATTTATTCTGGTAGCCGTTGACGCCGACCCTGAAATCAGGTATAAAAGAATCTCCCTCAGGGCCTCCGAAACGGATCACATAAGCTATGAAACGTTTTTGTCGAACGAAAAACGCGAGTTCACCACCACCGACCCCAATAAGCAGAACCTGAGTAAATGTATTTCAATGGCCGACATCGTGATCAACAATAACCAAAACGTAGAGGCACTATACCAAGCCTTCAACAAGGTGGTGCGTGAAAAAGGAATTCAATTCTAATCTCTCACTTACTCAAGTTTCGCAAATAATTTTTCAAGCTCTTATAGCTGAGAGTCAATAAAAGATTATGCAATTTTGACCTTTGTGTACCTTTGAGGCTTCTCTGTGGTTCTTTGTGACATAGCTAATAAGTTGTTTTGCAACATAGAAGGTTCACAAAGAAGGTACACAGAGAAAATTTCGGAATAGGAATGGAATCGGCAATTAACAGTATATCAATGTCATTTATGTATGATAACAATTTAATTATCTGATCTTCACTAAATAGGATTAACTGCGAAACTTGAGTCACTTATTGTTATAGGCCGTCATGGTGCGCTCGATTCCAACCGTCACATAGCTTTTTATCATGTCGACGGCTATTTCCACACGGGGAATCATGAGCTTTTCCTCCTCACGCGACCACTGACCCAACACATATTCCACCTGCATCCCTTTTCTGAAATTATCACCGATGCCAATACGTAAACGTGGAAACTCATTGGTATTCAACTTTAATATGAGATCGGTCAGCCCGTTATGGCCTGCATCACTTCCCTTTTGTTTCATGCGCAGACTCCCGGTGGGCAAGGCAATATCATCCACCACAACGAGCAAATTTTCGATTGGAATTTTTTCCTTTTCAAGCCAGTATTTTACTGCTTTCCCACTGAGGTTCATATAGGTGGAGGGTTTTATCATGACCAGCGTCCTGCCTTTAAATCTAGCCTCGGCGCGTGAGGCATGCCTGTCGACGACAAAACTTGCTCCCAGATCACGGGCAAGTGCATCGCACACCACAAAACCAATGTTGTGGCGTGTATTGGCGTACTCTACCCCAATATTTCCCAGTCCAGCAATCAGGTATTTCAAAACTTCATCAGGTTTAAAAATTAAAGGGACAAAGTTAAATACTTTATCCCTTTACTCATTCAAATAAAATCAGTTACCAAACCGACTTGTGTTTAACTATTCAGCAGCCTGGTTTTCATCACCGGCTTCTTCTTCATCAGCTTCATCAGCCACTGCAACAGCACCACCACGACCGGCTTTAACCATCACCACAACTGAGTTAGGCACATCTAAAAATTCAACATTAGCAAGCTGAACGGCTTTTACTTTAATTGACTCAGCTATTTTTAGTTTAGAAATGTCGATTGTAATCTCCTCAGGCAGGTTTTCAATCAGCCCTTTAACTTTCATTTTACGCAGTTTAAGCTGGAGTTTACCGCCGGCCATAACACCGGGAGAGTTCCCCTTCAGACGAATGGGGAGCGCTGTCACAACAGGTTTCCCTTCAGTCACTTCCAAAAAGTCGGCATGCAAAGCCGAATCGCTTACCGGATGATACTGCACATCCTGTAAAACAGCGTTGTACATTTTTCCGTCGATGTTCAGCTCTACAAGATAAGCATGCGGAGTAAACACAATTTCGCCAAAACTCAGCTGATCAAGAACAAAATGAACCTGTTCTTTTCCGCCGTAAAGCACACAGGGCACATTGCCCGATCTGCGCTGTTTTTTAGCATCTTTTTTCCCTACGTTCTCTCTCAGAGAACCGCTCAATGATACTTTTTTCATGATTTAATAATTAAGATTTATATTTGTTTCAGATCGAATAACGAACTGATGGATTCAAAATTCTGAACACGTTTAATAACTTCGGCCAGCAAGTCGGCAGTAGAAAGCACGGTAATTTTGTCACTGTGTTGGGTAAGCTTAACAGTGTCTGTAACCACTACTTCATCAAAAACAGATTTATTTATCCGGCTGTACGCATCTGCCGAGAAGATTGGGTGAGTACAAAAAGCCCTCACACTGCTTGCTCCCTTGCTCATGATGAGCGAGGCTGCTTTGGTGATGGTTCCGGCCGTATCGATGATGTCATCCACCAGCACCACATCTTTTCCTTCCACATCGCCAATAAGCTCCATTTGCTCAATCACGTTTGGCTTTGCCCTTTGTTTGTAACAAATCACAAAACCAGTTCCAAGGGCTTTGGCATAACTTGCAGCCCTGCGTGTTCCTCCCGTGTCTGGCGAGGCCATCACCAGGTTCGGCAGGTTGAGCTGCTTTAGATAAGGAAGGAAAATGTTGGAAGAATAGAGGTGATCGACGGGAACATCGAAGAAACCTTGTATCTGGTCGGCATGTAAATCAATGGTAATCAATCGGGTTACACCGGCTGCAATGAGTAAGTTGGCTGTCAATTTGCTGGCAATGCTCACCCTGGGCTTATCTTTTCTGTCCTGACGTGCATAACCAAAATAAGGGATTACGGCGATAATTTTTCTTGCCGAGGCACGACGTGCTGCATCCACCATCATCAACAACTCAAGTAAATTGTCAGCCGGGGGGTTAGTCGATTGCACGATAAACACATCGCGACCGCGGATATTTTCCTCGTAAGAGGTCTGAAATTCCCCGTCTGCGAAGTCCAGGACAATTGATTTACCCATTGGAATACCGTAACTGGCAGCAATCTTTTCGGTTAGATACCTGCTTTGGCGACCGGAGAAAATGCTGACCATCGAATCGTGCGACATGACTTTTGATTTTGGTGAAATTGCTGGGCGGCAAAATTACTAATTATTTTAAAAAGAACAAGTTTGTTTTTAAAATCGACCAATTTACAAAGCGTTTTAAACCGTTTTGTTTTCCTCGAAACCGAAATATTCAGGCTTGGGCAAGGGTTCGTTTTAAAAGTGTTGTGTAAATAGGTTGATTACCAAGCTGCGAGGTTACTACCGAAGAAACAAGGGTAGTGATGATCAGGGGCAAAATAAGTTCGTAGTTCGAGGTCATTTCGATGGCCAGAGCAATGCCTGTAAGTGGCGCCCTGACCGTGGAAGCAAATACGCCCGCCATGCCTGCCACCGCAAATACAGCAGGATTGTCAACAAGATCAGGAAAAAAATGCTGTGCCATAAACCCATAGGCCATGCCAGACAAAACGCCCAGAGCCAGCAATGGAGCAAAAATACCTCCCGGCACACCTGATCCGTAGCTAAAAAGGGTTAAAAAGAAACGAGCCACCAAAATAACCAAAAGCATTTTAACCCCAAAAGTAAACTCAAGCGATTCGGCCACAGTTGTATAGCCGCCTCCAATCAATTCAGGAAACCATATACCAATTACGGCAATGGTAGTTCCAATTACCAGTCCTGATGCCAAAAGCGACTTGTTTACCAAAGGAGTAAAAACATCCAGCGAAAAGACCAGCAGCCGGTTAAATAAAAAGCCCAGCACACTTAAAACCAACCCCAACACCATGTAAAGCCACAAAGTGCTCAAGGCCTGCTGCCCAAAAACCATCATCCGGATCACTGGGTCAACACCGATAAGCAAACGAACTACGATGTCTGCCGTGGCCGAAGCCACCATGATGGCCGCAACCGAATAAAACGAGAACTTGAAATGGCCATGCATTTCTTCTAACACGAACACAATTCCGGAGAAAGGCGCATTGAAAGCACACGCCAGCCCGGCGGCCGCCCCCGACGAAATTAAAGGATTATCATGTTCTTTAGGGAGTTTAAACACATCTTTTACCATTTTCCCGATGTTGGCACCAAGCTGAATGGTAGGCCCTTCTCGACCTAAAAGCAATCCGCTTCCCAACGAAAAAAGCGATGCAATGAATTTTACAGGAATAATCCTTTTCCAACGCAAAACCCGAACCTCGTCCAACGCCCCTTCTATTTCGTGAACACCACTTCCTGATGCTTCGGGAGCCCATCTCTTCACCATGAACAAGGCTACGGTAACTCCAACAACCGCCAAAGCAATAGCAAATACCCAGTGCATCCCTCCGTCAGCCTTCGCCAACACAAAAACTGAAGAACGCCATAAATCAATTTGCTCCAGAATTAACCTGAAAAAACTCCCGACTAAACCGGCCACCAATCCAACTACAAAAGCAAAAAAAATGAGACGAAAATCTGTGTTGTAAGCCCCGGCGAGTCTTAGGGAAAATTTTGTTTCAGCTACCTTTTTTTTCATGTACTGATTCATTCAGGGAAACAAAGGTAAGCAATTGTATGAAAATAAAAAATCCGACTTTTCATGGTCGGATTTTAAATACAGGCTTAAGCCCTGGCTTTATATGAAGTGGTTGCTGCGTCAACTATGAAATTAATTCAAACGTAACTTTCATCAGAACCCTTTCGCCTGAATGCCTGGCAAGTTTTTCGTCTTTCAGAGTTTCAACTGTTTTCACTACGTAATTTTGCATCTGAGGAGAAACACTGTTCGACTGATCAACTTTCAAAGTGCCATCGTCCTGAATAACCATACTCAAAACCACACAACACTGGGTTTTGTCATCAATGGCAAATTCAGGGTATTTCATGTTCTTTTTTACGAGATCAACTACAGAAGCTCTTACCGCTTTGGAAGCTGGCACCGGTTGGCTGGCCATAACTGTGGTCATTCCAAATAAACACAGTAAAATAATGGTTGCAATTCTTGTTTTCATGACTTTTATATTTTAATTAGTTAACAATAATGGTTGCACTAAGCCTGTAACCAACAACGTGCCAAAGATCATTAAACGTTGTTTTTGTGTTTTTTACAAACTTTATTGCTCACGCAAGTGCTAAAAAACCAATCTAAACATGTTCGTCATTGCAACAACAATGTACACTTGCGTACACTCTATATCTACATGATTAACAATATGTTAAAATATTTTTAACAATTACGATACAGTCTCCTCAGGCAAGAAACAGAAATAGGCATATTTCACTACAAAGTGGATACACCTAAGCATTTTCTCAGTAAGTTTGCACCTGTTTTTCAAATGCTAGCACGAACACCATGGAATTTCCTGAAAACGAAAAAAGGTCATTAAACTTCATCGAAACGATTATCGAAGAAGATTTGCGCAACAACAAGAATGAGGGCAGGATACACTTACGTTTCCCACCCGAGCCTAACGGATACCTGCATATTGGTCATGCCAAATCCATATGCCTTAATTTTGGTTTGGCCGAAGATTACAACGGATTGTGTAACCTGAGGTTCGACGATACCAATCCTGAAAAAGAGGATATCGAATACGTTGATTCGATAAAAGAAGACATCGAATGGCTTGGGTTTAAATGGGACAAAAAGCCTTACTACGCTTCCGACTATTTTGAGCAGCTCTACCAATGGGCCGAAATGCTAATTGAACAAGGTAAAGCTTATGTGGACGAACAACCCCAGGAATTAATCAGCCAGCAGCGGGGTGTGCCAACACGTCCCGGCACAGAAAGTCCGTATCGCAACAGGCCAGTGGCAGAAAGCCTCGACTTATTCAGACGCATGCGTGCAGGTGATTTTAAAAACGGACAGATGATTCTGCGGGCAAAAATTGACATGAGTTCACCTAACATGCACATGCGCGATCCGATCATGTACCGGATTCTGCATCAGGAACATCACCGGACAGGGAACGCCTGGTGTATTTACCCGATGTACGATTATGCTCACGGACAGAGTGATTATATCGAAGGCATCACCCACTCGGTGTGCACGCTTGAGTTTGAAATTCACCGCCCGCTTTACGATTGGTTTCTTGATCAGATTGCCGATGGCGGTTATCGTCCGCGGCAGATTGAATTCGCCAGACTTAACCTTAGCTATACCGTAATGAGTAAACGCAAACTGCTCGAATTGGTACAAAAAGGTATTGTAGTTGGGTGGGACGATCCGCGCATGCCTACCATATCAGGATTGCGCCGCAGAGGTTATACACCTGAATCGTTACGCAACTTTGCCGAACGTATCGGCGTGGCCAAGCGCGACAACGTGATCGATGTCGGCCTGTTGGAGTTTACCTTGCGTGAGCATTTGAATAAAATTACAGACAGGGTTATGGTGGTTTTAAATCCTGTGAAAGTTATTATCACCAATTATCCGGAAGGAAAAACAGAAAAAATGTGGCTGGTCAACAATCCAGAAGATGCCGAAAGCGAAAGTCATGAAGTGCCTTTTGGGCGTGAGCTGTACATCGAACGAGAAGATTTTATGGAAGACCCACCAAAAAAGTTCTTCAGGCTCGGCCCGGGACAAGAAGTACGGTTGAAAGGAGCATATATTATCAAATGCGATGATTACAAAAAAGATGAAAATGGAAATGTAGTTGAAATTTATTGCACCTGCGACCTCAACTCAAGGAGTGGTGCGGAAGGAGCTCAACGCAAAGTAAAAGGAACACTGCACTGGGTTTCAGCCGAACAGGCCAGTGATGCAGAAGTACGTTTGTACGACAGGCTGTTTCTGGATGAAGATCCGGCAGGTCATAAAGAAACAGACTTCAAAGAATTTATAAATCCCGACTCTCTGCAGATACTATCTCAGGCTAAAGCAGAACCCTGGCTACAACGCGCACAGCCCGGTGACAAATTTCAGTTTCAGCGCATGGGATATTTTTGTGCCGACAAGGACAGCAAGCCCGGTCATTTGGTGTTTAACCGCACCGTTACCCTACGCGACAATTGGTCAAAAAGCAATTCATAACCCTGATGGTCAGCCTGATGTATTTCGATGGAATTTTTTTAAAAAAATCAGCTGCTATACTTGACCCATATAGATCAAAAACTTTACCTTTGCGCCCTCATTGCCTGATGGTGTAACTGGCAACACGTCTGACTCTGAATCAGAAGAGTCTAGGTTCGACCCCTAGTCAGGCAACAAAGCCCTTATTCGTAAGGGCTTTTTTTTGTGCCTCCTAATTCTCGTCCGCATTTCATCCTAATTCTCGTCCGCGTTTGCAACGCGGATCGGATGCCATTATTGTTACGCAACCATCCGGTTTTAATCTTTTCACCATTCATGATTGAAAGTTTTCGAAAATATACCTATTATTTCAATTATAATTGAAACTTGAGTAAGGCATTTTAATATGGTGGATTAGAAATCCAATTATGCAACCATCCGCGTTGCACTTGTCTGCCTTAGGCATGAAACGCGGACGAGACGGGAAGTTTGTGGTGTATTGAGGGGATGATGACAACTTTTCCAAAGTTTTGAACTTTGGAAAAGTTACAACATACCCAAGTGCCGTAGGCACGACCGACTTTGTATCCCCGGAATTTATTCCGGGGTTTCCGGGCTTTTCTCGAGAGTCCATGCCACTTTCCCTACTGTGCACAAAAAATATTTCCGTGATTACCCCCACCAAACCAACAACTTACATCTCCCTCCAAAAAAATATTGAAAAATCTTTTAAAAAAGTGGTAGAATTTCTCCTTGAAATTGCACACTATATAATATAAGGCACTCATGTTTTTTATAACGAAAGCCTGTGTTCAAAAAAACGTAACCCCAAATGGAAGTAAGTCGTAACAAACCGGATTTTAAATTGTATGGCCAACAAGTAGGTAAGCTTGTACGGCGAAGCCAGGCCGGTTTGTTAAATCTGTTAATCAGCATGATGGGGAAACCTGAAAAGGGTTTGGTTGTGTTAAATAACTTGTTTACAGGTTTTTACCCCCCCC
>JGI10211J34971_10000488_pt1 | contig 32347 bp, 55 predicted proteins | sample Etolagsediment_FD_34971 | JGI IMG/M metagenome (IMG submission 34971)
TATCAAACAGATTGTGCATCTAGGTGATTATTATGATAACCGAAAAGCCATCAACATTAAGTGTCTTCACCACAATCGAAAGCATTTTCTCGAACCTCTTCGAGACCTTAACGTTAGAATGGATATTATTCCTGGCAATCATGATACTTATTTTAAAGATACCAATAATCCAAACTCTCTTAAAGAGCTCCTCGGGTTCTTTATCAACGAAGTTGCAATCCTTGAAAAGCCAACAGTCCTTGAATACGGATCGTTAAAGTTTGCGCTGCTTCCATGGATGGCTAAGGATAACTGGGAAGAATCTGTAAACTTTATTAAGAACTGCAAAGCAGATATCCTTGGTGGTCACTTTGACATCAAAGGGTTTGAAATGCTGCGTGGCATTAAATCGGATCATGGACTAGACTCTGAGATCTTTAATAGATTTGAAACAGTACTCTCTGGCCACTATCATACTAAAAGCAGTCAAGGGAATATCCATTATCTTGGTTCCCAGCTAGAGTTCTTTTGGTCTGACTGTAACGATAAAAAGTTCTTCCATGTTCTTGATACAGAGACCAGAGAAATCACTGCGATCCAGAATCCACATACTTTATTCAAAAAAGTTGTTTACAACGACACCAAGTATGATTATAATAGAATTCCAGACTTTTCAGGACACTTTGTCAAGGTAGTGGTAGTGAACAAGACTAAGCCTCAGATGTTCGAAGCATTCATCGATAAGCTGCAGGACCAGAACCTGCACGATCTAAAGATTGCAGAAAATTTCGACCAGATGATTTATGACGAACAGGTAGAGCTTGCTGTGGACGATACACAGACGCTTCTGGACGATTATATTGAAGCATCTGAGACTAATCTGGATAAGCCTAACCTTAAGCAAAAAATGAGAGATCTGTACACCGAAGCACAGTCGATTGAAATTTTATGATCCAATTCAATAGAGTGGCATGGAAAAACTTCCTGTCCACCGGTAATACCTACACAGAGATTCAGCTGGATAGAGATAGTACTACGCTTATCGTTGGTGGCAACGGTGCCGGTAAATCTACTATGCTGGATGCTCTGTCTTTTGGTTTGTTTGGTAAGCCATACCGTAATATTAACAAACCACAACTGATTAACAGCATCAACAACAAAGACTGTAAGGTAGAGGTTGAGTTCACAGTAGGACCTAACCGCTATAAGGTCGTACGTGGTATGAAGCCGCAGATGTTTGAAATCCACCGTAATGGTGAACTGTTCAATGAAACGTCGCACGCTCGCGAGTTTCAAAAGATGCTTGAGCAGAACATCCTAAAGCTTAACCATAAATCATTCCACCAGATCGTAGTGCTAGGTTCGTCATCGTTCGTACCATTCATGCAACTGGCTACGGGACAGCGCCGTGAGGTAATCGAAGACCTGCTAGACATTAATATCTTCTCAAAGATGAACGGTATTCTCAAAGAAGGTATTGCGGTTATCCGTGATAAGATCAGTGACAAGAACCATCAGGTTGATCTGGTACGCAGTAAGATTGAAATGCAGCGGAAGTATATCCGTGATATCAAAAACCTGAACGAGGAGAAGATTCGTGAGAAGCAAACCGAAATCACGGCGCAGGAGGATACAATTGTCCAGGTCAATGTTGAAAATGAAAAAATACAAGAAGCTCTCCAGACAACGTATGATAAGACAGACGAACTTCTCAGAGTGGCTGCAGAGTCTGCCAATATGGCCAGAGGAGAAGCATCTGGGCTAAAGAAAGAAATTTCAACCCTAGTTAAGGAAAGTAAGTTCTTCGATGAAAACGATGTTTGTCCGACTTGCACACAGCAGATTACAGAAGATATTAAACATGAGAAAAAAACGGAGATTGCAAAGAAGGCCGAAGAAGTCCAGACGTCGTATCAGAAGGTAAATAACGATCTTAAAACTTATGAAGAACAGATAAAGAAACTTACAGATGAATCATACGAACAGCAAGCTCTTAGTTCCGAACTTAATCAGAACAATCTTAAAATCTCTTGGGCACATGAAGCAATCGCTAAGCTTGAGCGAGAAATTACACAAATATCTGGCACCAAAACAAACATCGTGGAGGCAACCGATGAGCTAGACAGCTACATCGACCAGAAAGATACACTGATCACTGAGAAGATGGAACTGGATCAGGAGCACGACTACTCTAAGGCGATGATGGAGATGCTGAAGGATACTGGCATCAAGACCAAGATCATTCGTCAGTACCTGCCAGTCATGAACAAGTACATCAACAACTACCTCCAGACCCTAGACTTCTTCGTGCACTTTGAACTAGATGAAGCCTTTAACGAAACTATCCGGTCACGTCATCGTGATAGCTTCTCCTATGATTCCTTCAGCGAAGGTGAGAAGCAACGGATCGACTTGGCACTGCTGTTCACCTGGCGTCAGATTGCACGTATGAAGAACAGCGTGGCTACCAACCTGCTGGTCCTGGATGAAACGTTTGATTCCAGCTTGGATAATGATGGCATTGAGAACCTGTTCAAGATCATCTACTCCCTGGGAGAAACAGCCAACGTCTTTGTTATCTCACACAAGGGCGAAATCCTGGATAACAGGTTTAAGCACAAGATAGAGTTCTATAAGGACAAAAACTTTAGCAAGATTAAATGAGGGGTTTACATAACCCCTTTTTTATTGTATAATATGTTTTTTAATGTTAGGAGATATTATGTCAAGCAATTGGGTCAATGATATGAACTCGATGCATGTCAAGTATGGTGTGCATGGTTCTGTCGATAAGATGGATAAGGAAAAGCTACAAGCCTTTCTAGACTTCCGTCTAAACTTCCTTGAAGAAGAACTAAATGAAACACGTGCAGCTGCACAGAATGGTGATGCTGAAGAGATCGTAGATGGCTTGATCGATCTTTGCGTTGTAGCTATTGGCACACTAGACGCATTCGAAGTAGATGCACATAAAGCATGGGACGAAGTACTCAAGGCCAATATGGCTAAAGAGGTTGGCGTAAAAGAAGGTCGTCCTAATCCACTGGGTCTGCCTGATCTGGTTAAGCCGGAAGGTTGGGTAGGTCCATCACATGAAGGTAATCATGGAAAGTTCTAAAATGAATACGTCTATTGATCTCTCTCCCCAACATGATTACATTGCTTCTGTACAAGGCGGTGGATGTGGGTTAACCGATACTGGGTTTACTTGGAGAAAAAATACATTTGGGAAGAAATTAAAGTTTACTCCTGGGGATATTATTGAAGTATCATGTAAGACTGAAGATGGTAAGTGGCTAGAACCTAAGCAATACCGCGATCCTAAAAAAGCTCATGCTTACGTATACTCTAATAAACTTAGCCGTCAGCGTGTTCTGGGGTATAGGAAAAATGCTGCTCTTGGCGACTTTTATCTACCGCAAAGTTGGCTCGACTCCAAAAACGATCCGCTTATCGAAACGATTAGGGTTACCAATATTAAATCTGAAATTGAAGAACAGGAGCCTGAAATGGCAGATAAAGAATCAGTGGTAGTACTTAAGGAGTGCATTGACTTGCAGCTCCGTAAGTCTGACGACTACCAGAATCCAAACTCTAATGTAGTCCAGGCTATGCACTACCGACGTGGTGTAGATACCATTCATGATATCATGGCACAGAAGATGCTTCGTGCCCAGTCTATTCTTGAGTCCAGTCATAGTCCAAACTACGAATCCCTTGAAGATACGTACAAGGACCTGATCAACTACGCATCGTTTGCTGTATCCTATATGCGTGGTAAGATGGAAGGTCAGGACCTTGACCGTGATATGTTCAACCGGAAGATTAATGAATAGAGTAACTGGTCGAACACTTGGTGAAGGACTAAAGAAGCTACGGCACTTACTCCTTACCCAAGGATATAAGATACAAACAGAAAGTTGGCAGGGCACTGATGCTCCACCAGTCTTTCTTGAGGTTCTCCATGCGGACTTGGTAGCACCTATGTCTAATGATGCACAAGAAGCATCCGACGATGTAGGTGCTACTCAGCCGTGGGCAGATGTACACTTTGATGAACGTACCGGTGGTGAGCCACTTAATCCCCCACCGTCTCACACTATGTGGCTAAAGGATACAGACAAATACCTATCTGGTAAAGCTTTCTCCCATTCCTATCCTGAACGTATGTGGGCACCAAAGTCTCAAGGCATTCGCTTTCAAACTGGTAACCTAGGTGATGCTGTAGAGCTACTGAAGAAAGACCCAAGCACTCGACAGTGCTACGTGCCTATGTGGTTCCCGGAAGATATCGTTGCTGCCAATCTAGGTGAACGTGTACCATGTTCCTTTGGTTGGCACTTTATGCTGCGTGGTGACCAACTGCATTGTTCATACCACATGCGATCCTGTGACGTAGTACGCCACTTACATAATGATCTATACTTTGCCAATCGCCTAACTATGTGGATGATTGAAAAAAGTGGACTAGATTGCGAAGTAGGGTATCTTCACTTTTCTTCTACGTCTCTACATTGTTTCGAAAATGATAGATTCGCTCTAAAGCAGCTAATTCTATAAATAGATGTGTAGGTCACGGAACTGCAATTCCCACCTACTCTAGAAACGATTAGGAGATTTCCAGCATGAGTATTTATATACCCGAAGTAGACTTTGATCCACAGCCGTATGTCGATCCTAGCTTTGACTTTAAGCCATTAGTTCTAACTGAGCAACAGTGGCAAACTTTCTATAAAGAAAAGCCCTCCGGCTACGTAAGTCAGAAAGGCAAAAAGAATCCTGCATATGGTGGCGGTTGGACTTTATCAGAAGAAACCAAGCAAAAGATGCGTCAGGCAAAGCTTGGAAAAAAGCTTACACAGTCGCATAAAGATAAGATCGGCTCTTACCATAAAGGTAAAGTTAATTCTGAAGAAACCCGAAAGAAAATGAGTGAAAGTCACAAAGACAAATGGAAGAAAAAGAATACGATGAAGAAGACATCGATCGAGCAGAATATCTAATTGAAAAAGGCTACGTGGAAAATATAGAGGTTTACAACTTAGCCAAAAAGTTGTATAGTAGCAGAGTTAAATTAGAAGAGGATATGTGATGTGTGGATTTATTGCAGCACGTGATGTTGATAATGATCTAAGTGATATGATTCATAGCATATCATACAGAGGATATGGACCTGAATACAAAGGATATGAACGTACGCGACATGGCGTACAACTAGCACACTTTAGTCTGCCATTCGTTAATCTTGATCCGGCAGTAGCAGTACAGCCACGACAAGACCTGCACCCTAGTCTGTTCGTAGGTGAAATCTTTAACTACGAACAACTCGGCTATGAAACCGATATTGAATGTGCTGTAGATACGTACTTAAAGTCTGGCTTAGATGGATTTCACAACTTTGATGGATTCTGGACACTGGTGGTAGATACTCGCCAAGGACTGGTAGGCATTACCGACCATCTTGGTATTAAGCCACTATACTACCGTACTGATATGGAAGCTATGGCATCTGAGCCAGATGTACTGAAGAAGTTTGGTCCAGTTACTCCTGACCTACACTTCCTATCGAACACGATGAAATGGGGCTATGATCCTGCACCTAATACTCCATGGAAAGAGATTAAGCAGGTGCCACCAGGTCACTACGTTCTTAACGGTGTAGTTAAGCCTTACTGGGATTGGACTAAGGTAAGAGTTTCTGATCTTCGCTATGATCTTACAGAATCTGTACAGAATAGACTTGGTGGTCAGCGTGACGTATCGATCTTGCTGTCTGGCGGTCTAGACTCTACTATCATCTACGGTTTGGTTAAAGAACTTGGTCGTGACATTACTGCTATCCATGTAGACAACGGTGAAGAAGACTTTGCACGACTAGTAACTGAAGACTTGGTAGATGTTAAGCTGGATGACGTATCTCTCGAGCTAGCGGTAGAGATTCACCAAACACCAGTTGATCTTGGTTCTGTACGTCCACAAATCGCCATGGCTAAGAAGCTACGTGAGCTTGGATTCTATGCAGTTATGACTGGTGATGGTGCTGATGAACTCTTTGGTGGTTATCGCCGTGCAGCTCAATATGACAGCCAATATAGCGATATTTTCTCTGAGCTACCCTACTATCACCTTCCACGATTAGACCGAGCTAATATGAGGTATACGGTGGAGTTACGCGCGCCTTTTTTGTCTCCCAAGGTCATTAAGCACGCACTGCTAACACCATATAAAGATCGCAATGGAATAAAGAGGAGACTGAAAGATACGTTTAAGGATTTGGTGCCGCAACCTATCCTTGATAGGGATAAGCACCCGCTCAAGACTGAAGCTATTCGCACTAGTCCTGAAGAGCAACGTATGATTAACAACACTATCTGGGATTCACTTTATGGATGATGACTTCTACATGAACAAGTATCGCAAATGGGATAAGCGGTATATGGAAATGGCTGCACTGGTAGCTACTTGGTCTAAAGACCCGTCAAGTCAGATTGGCGCAGTGGCAGTAAACAACAAAGGTCAAGTACTGACTATGGGCTATAACGGATTCCCGCGTGGCATTCGTGACACCCAGCCCCGCTTAAAAAACAGGGAAGAAAAATATAAATATGTAGTACACGCAGAAAAGAATGCAATCTACAATGCCACCTATAACGGTGTATCTCTGCATGGAGCAACTATGTACGTCTACGGACTACCATGCTGCTCTGAGTGTGCCAAAGCAATCATCCAAGTTGGCGTAGCACGTGTGGTTATGCAAGGCAATCCAGACAATCCGCGTTGGAAAAAGTCTGTAGAAGATAGCATTGATATGTTCTCCGAAGCCGGAGTTAAATGGGGATTTATTGAAGATGAAGAATGAAGTACTGATCTTTGGGCATAGTCCATCGCCAAATAAGAAAGCCAATAAGAAGACTGCTACCATGAAGCGGCTAGACAAATGGTTTGGTATGTTTGGCTTAGGCTACAAGATTGTTAATCTGAATGACGAACCTAGTAAGAAGCTGAACTACGATCAGATTGATGACAGTCAATTGTATGAGACTGCAGCACGATACAAAAGGGTGTACAGTATTGGTGGAGAGGTAACCAAGTATCTAGATATGCTAAACATTGCACACCACCCGCTGCCGCATCCTTCTCCAGTAAATCGTAACTGGAACCAACAAATGTCAGACGCTACGGTTATTTGGGGTTTACATAAAGACCTAGACGTGGTATGATACAGAAATCAATTAACTATGGACGTTGTTATGAAATACAGTGAAGATCGTATCCTTAAGGAAATGGATCAGTATATCCGGGGTACGTACGATAAGCACTACTCCAAGAACAAATTTCAAGCTACTGAGTTCATTATCGACTCTGGACATGGCATGGGCTTTTGTCTCGGTAACGTAATGAAGTATGCTCAGCGGTATGGAAAGAAAGGTGGACGCAATCGCGATGACCTGATGAAGATCGCACACTATGCGATTATGGCTATGCATGTACATGATTTGGAAGAGGATAATATGAATGCAAGCGAATGATATGCTCGAGGTGCTACAGAACTTCGGGTCAATTAACCAAAACATTGTTTTCCGTCAAGGACGAACACTTCGGACAGTATCTGAAGCTAAGAACATCTTGGCTAACATTGAACTAGACGAAGATATCCCGATTGACTTTGGCATTTACGACGCCAATGAACTTGTACGTGTTATGAGTCTGGTCGATGATGCTGAAGTTAATTTTGATATGGATTCACTGTCTTTGTCTGGCAACGGCTCTAGTATCAAGTACTACTACTCTGATATTGATATGCTGACCCAGCCGCCCAAGACTTTGATTACCATGCCTACACCAGATGTAACCTTTACCCTTACTGCCGAAACGCAGAATAAGCTAAAGCGTGCATCTGCTGCGCTTGGCCATAAACAGATTTCCATTGGGTCTGAGGATGGTATGGTCAAACTTACTATTACTGATACGAAAAATCCTACTGCTAACCTGTTTAGTGTAAAGATCGAAGGCACTATTGACGGTGAGCTTCCTAAGGATTTAAATATCAATATCGATAATTTGAGATTGATGCAGGGTGATTACAATGTTGAGGTCTCGAATAAACTGATCAGTCGTTTCACCCACACTGATCGCAACATCCAATACTTTATTGCTCTAGAGAAAAAATAGAAGGAAACTATATTCATGAATGAAGCACAATTTCTCGAACTTGGTGCTAAGGTCTCTCGATCTTCCATCGCTATTATTGATGCAATCTCTCAACGAGGTGCATTCAAAGGTGAAGAACTTTCTACTGTTGGACAGCTTCGCGATCAGTGTGTACAATTGGTACAGCAGGTAGAAGAACGCCAACAAGAAATGGATGATGAAGAGGACGAAGAATAGTATGGACTGGCGTGAAGAATATACGCTAGAGCGTATTACATACAATCCAGATGGTGACGTAGACTCTCGTGTCTATCATACCTTTACCGCTGAAGAGCTCACCGAACTCCTGGACCAATTTACCTACTTTCTCATGGGTTGCTCTTACACCTACGTAAAAGGTCTGCAGCCTGTAAAAGATTAATCTGTTTACATTAACCCCTAACTGTGATACAATCCAACCTTTACTAATGAAGTAGGACACTATATAATGAAAGATGATTTTCTCTGGGTTGAACGTTACCGTCCAAAGAAGATCGAAGATTGTATTCTCCCGGAGTCACTGTCCGACACGTTCAAGCAGATCGTGGCTTCGGGAGACCTTCCCAATATGCTGTTTACGGGTACTGCTGGTCTTGGTAAGACTACAGTAGCCAAAGCATTGTGCAATGAACTTGATCTGGATTGGATTCTGATCAATGGTTCTGAAGAAGGTAATATTGACACTCTTCGCAGTAAGATTAAACAGTTTGCATCCACTGTATCCCTAACTGGCGGATACAAGGTGGTTATCCTTGACGAGGCTGACTACTTGAATGCACAATCATTCCAACCAGCTCTTCGTGGATTCATCGAAGAGTTCTCCAGCAACTGCCGGTTCATTCTCACCTGTAACTTCAAGAATCGTATCATTGAGCCACTGCACTCACGCTGTGGCGTCTATGAGTTTAACACTAATAAGAAGATGCTTGCCGAACTGTCTATGCAGTTTATGAAGCGACTAACCACAATTCTAGAACAGGAAGGTATTGAATATGATAAAAAAGTACTGGCTGAACTTATCATTAGGTTTGCGCCTGATTGGCGCCGGGTTATTAACGAGTGTCAGAGATATTCTCTCGGCGGTCGTATTGACACTGGCATTCTTAGTCTTCTTTCCAATACTTCTGTTAATGACCTTATTGGATATCTCAAGGCCAAAGACTTCAAGAAAATGAGAAGCTGGGTAACGAACAACATAGATACTGACGCTTCTAGTATATTCCGGAAGATTTACGATACTATGTACGACACTATCCAGCCTGGAAGTATTCCGCGTTCTGTTCTGATCCTTGCTGACTACCAATACAAGAATGCTTTTGTGGCTGACCATGAATTGAATGTTGTAGCTTGCTTAACAGAACTAATGGCGGAGGTAGAATGGAAATGAAAAATCAGCTGACCCTGTACACCCAACCCAATTGCATGTACTGCGATATGATGAAGACTAAGCTGGATCGATGGGGTTATCAATACGAAGTGGTAAACATTAGGCTAGACGAAGCCGCAAAGTCTTACATTAAATCTGAAGGTCATAAAACCGTACCTCAGCTCTACTATGGTAGGACGCACATCAATCCTAACATCAACACTGAGGAATATACGCAAAGCATTCTTGAACAATATATCGGTCACTTGGATGATGTGAAATGAAAATAGGATTCACCTGTAGCACTTTTGATCTACTGCATGCTGGACACGTTATGATGCTTCGTGAAGCGAAATCTGTGTGTGACCATTTGATTGTAGGTCTACAGGTCGATCCTAGTGTTGATAGACCAGATAAGAATAAACCAATTCAAAGCCTGATTGAAAGATACACGCAGCTTCAGGCAGTTGAATATGTTGATGAGATTATCGTATATCAAACCGAAGAAGACCTTGACGACATTCTTAGACTGTATCCTATTAATGTACGCATCTTAGGCGAGGAGTATAAGACCCAAGACTTTACTGGTCGTGAGACCTGCAAAGCTCGTGGCATCGAGTTACACTTCAATAAAAGAGACCATCGATTCTCGTCATCAGATTTACGTAAAAGGGTTTGCGTTAATGAATCCATTTGAATTTGTAAAAGCCATTAACAATAAAAAGAATATCATTAGGGATGACTTGGATGAAAAGTCCTATCTTCCCTATATGATTAACCATAGCTTCTCTTACTTTCCAGATACTGTACTTCTGGCCAATGAGATGAACATCAACCACCATCTTGATAATAAGCTTCAAAACGACTTTTTTATAAATACTATACGAAAGAATCCTAAGCGCTTTTCCAAATGGAACAAAGTAAAGCACGACGGTGATTTTGAAGCGGTGAAAGAATATTATGGGTATAGTAATGATAAAACTCGTTCTGCTCTTTCACTACTTTCTGCTGAACAAATAAACATAATTAAACAGAAGGTGGATCATGGTGGAAGAAAAGGAAAACGCGCCAGTTGAATGGTCACCTCAGGACATGCTCGAAGTTACCCTCAACGAGCCAGATGATTTCCTGAAGGTCAAAGAAACACTTACTCGTATCGGCATTGCATCACGTAAAGACAAGAAGCTTTACCAGTCGTGCCATATCCTGCACAAGCAAGGTCGATACTTTATCACACATTTCAAAGAGCTGTTCCTCCTAGATGGTAACAAGTCTACACTTGAGCTATCAGACATTCAGCGTAGGAACACTATTGCAATGCTATTATCTGACTGGGGTTTGTTGACAATCGTCAATAAAGAAAAGGCAAATGACACTGCACCTCTTCGTCAGATTAAAGTTCTTCCATTTCGTGAGAAAAACGAATGGGAGCTACTTCCGAAATATAACATAGGTAGATGATTATACGGAAGTAACTGAAGTTATCTTTCCGCTAAGCGTAGAGATAAACAATATAAATATTAGTGGATGCCAATCATGGGTCCATATTTCTTGCTTTAATTAGGAGAATTCAGATGACAAATAATCAAAAGTTCGCTCGATTTCCTCGTGCCGCATTCGTAGGTTTTGACCATATCTTCAACGAACTTGAAGAAATGACCAAGCACGCTACAGACCATTATCCTCCGCATAATATTATTAAAGATGAAGATATGAAGTATCGTATCGAAATCGCGACTGCGGGTTTCAAGGAAGAAGAGCTTTCGGTAGAATTAAAAGATGGCGTACTGCACGTCAATGGAGATCATACCCCACGTGGTCTGACCTTCGTTCACAAAGGTATCTCCACCCGTAAGTTCCATCGGTCCTTTAGACTGTCTGAATATACACAAGTTACAGGAGCTTCTCTGGAGAACGGTATTCTAGCAATTCATTTAGAAGTCGTTCTGCCCGAAGAGAAGAAGCCTCGCAAAATTGCAATTAACAATAACAGCGAGGTAACAACAAATGCTGAACTTCTTACGGAAGGTGGGTAACGGACTCATCGAAGCACGAATGAATCACGCCTATCACGGTGTGGCTCAATACATCCAACGTGAATACAATACTGGTATTCCCCAGTATGAATTAGTTGATATGCTGAGAAAGGATGGTTACGATGCAGTCATTAATCGAATCCGCTAAAACCTGGTTTGCTAAACAAGCTCGTCGAGCCGGAATGACTGAAGAAGAAAGATATCTTTCCGACTCAGTTGATCTTGTCGATCTTGAGAATCGTCAAAAGTTGATCATGTACAACCAAGCACCGTACCAGATTAATGGTAGACATTGGCTGGACTCACGTACATATCAGTAAAACAGAAAGGGTGGCTTCGGTCACCCTTTTTACTTAGAGGACCTAATGACTATACTACTACGATGGTGGTCGATTAAGACCAAGCTAATTAGTTGGCACGCAGCACACCTCTGGAGCCAACTTAGAATCAAAGTAAATCTTCACAACGTAACGCAAAAGACCTTTCAGTTTTTAAACTCAATCCCTGGCATTTTTTAGTTTACATTTCCCGCTATATGATGTACAATGCGAAACATACTAAGAAAGGTAAGCTATGAGTTTCTACACATCCGTCGACGTATACGGTGACCTGATCGTCTACCGCGGCTACGATGACGACGGCAACCAAGTCGCATACAAGCAAGGCTTTGAGCCCACCATGTTCATTCCGTCTAATCGACCAACCGGTTGGACTACCATGGAAGGTCAGCCTGTACAAAAGTACCACCTCAACTCTCCCAAGCACATGCGTAACTGGGTAGCTATGAAAGAAAGCACATCTGGTGAACGCTATTGGGGCTGTGACCGTGCGGTCATCCAATACCTCCAAGAGATGTTTCCCGATGAGGTAAAGTTCGACCAGTCTATGATCAACTCGGTCAACATCGATATTGAAGTACACTCAGAGAACGGCTTTCCTACGCCTGAAGAAGCGGCCGCTCCAGTGACCGCTATCACCCTTAAATCGTCCAAAGACGATGTGTATCATGTCTGGGGCATGGGTGAATATGATGCGAACAAATCACCGCACCAGCACTTGAATATAGACTACCAACGCTACGACTCAGAAGAAGAACTACTAAAAGCTTTCGTCCACTTTTGGGCCAACAACTCCCACGGCTATCCTGATATCATTACCGGCTGGAACGTACGATTCTTTGATATCCCGTACCTATACAACCGTATGTCTAAGATCATTCCAGGCTACCAGGACAAGCTTTCGCCTTGGGGTGTAGTTCGTGAGAAGCAGGTACAGTTCAAGAACAAGAACATGAACCAGTTCATGATTGTTGGCATTAGTCAGCTAGACTACTTCGATCTATTCCAGAAGTTCGCCTATAGCTTCGGTCCACAGGAAAGCTACGCGCTGAACCATATCGCTCACGTCGTACTTGGCGAGAAGAAGCTTAGCTATGAAGAGTATGGTAACCTTCGTAATCTGTACAAAGAGAATCATCAGCTATACATCGACTACAACATCAAGGACGTTGAGCTGGTTGAACGCATGGACAATAAGCTGGACCTGATTGGTCTGGCACTTACTATTGGTTACAAAGCCGGGGTCAACTTCACCGACGTATTCGGCACCACTGCTATCTGGGATTCGATTGTATATCGTGAACTGACCAAGAAGCATGTGGTTGTTCCGCCTATGAAGAATCGCGATCACCTGTCTGGCATCGACACCAAGTTCGTTGGCGGCTACGTCAAAGAAGTCAAAGGTGGTATGTACAACTGGGTCGTGTCGTTCGACCTCAACTCGCTGTACCCCAACATCATCGCACAGTGGAACATGTCGCCTGAGAAGCTGCTCAAGACACCAGACTCGATGCTGCGTGACGATGTCGACCACTACTTGGATCATCCTAATCCTATTCATCCTTCTCAGCTAGAGCGCAACTGCTCAGTCGCCGCTAACGGTTCGATGTACAGTAACGATTCACAAGGCGTATTTCCCAAAATCGTTGTCGACTACTATTCTGAACGTAAAGAAGCCAAGAAAGGTATGCTTGCGGCCAAGAAGCGGTACGAGAAGGATAAAGGAAACAAAGAGATCGAACGGGAGATCGCACAGCTTGAGAACAAGCAGTGGGCTATTAAGATTCTTCTGAACAGTCTGTTCGGTGCTATCGGCAACAAGTGGTACCGCTACTTCGATCTTCGTATGGCAGAAGGCATTACCAAGAACGGTCAGTTCGTTATCAAGTGGTGCGAGAAAGCAATCAACGCCGAACTGAATAAGATTCTGGAAACCAATCAAGACTATGTCATTGCTATCGACACTGATTCGGTCTATGTCAACTTCGATCCGTTCGTCCAGAAGATGAATCCGAAGAATCCGCTAGAGTTCCTGAACAAAGTCTGCGCCGAACACTTCACGCCAATGTTCGAAAAGGCCATGGAAGATCTACACCAACGTATGAACTCCTTCGACAACCGTATGGCTATGGATCGTGAAGTCATTGCTGATCGCGGCGTATGGACTGCTAAGAAGCGCTACATCCTAAACGTACTAGACAGTGAAGGTGTACGCTTCGAGGAACCAAAGCTCAAGATGATGGGCATTGAAGCCATTAAGTCCTCGACGCCGCAGGTTGTCCGCGATGCATTCAAAGACTGCTTTAAGATCGTCATGTCCGGCACAGAGGAAGAGCTCCAGAACTATGTGTCTGAGTTCCGAGATCGCTTCTGCGCGCTACCGCCAGAGGAAACCTCTTTCCCACGTGGTGTGACCAAGCTGGAGAAGAAGGACAAAGGTACACCGATCCACGTCCGCGGTGCTATCAAGTACAACGACTACCTGGTCAAGCAGAATCTGACCAACAAATACGAATCAATCAAAGACGGCGAAAAGATCAAGTTCACATATCTTCGTATGCCAAACCCTGTGGCAGAGAACGTCATCTCCTATCCGCAGGTGTTGCCCAAAGAGTTTGACCTGCATAAGTATGTCGACTTCGACAAACAGTTTGAAAAGACTTTCCTTGAACCTCTCAAGCTTATTCTCGATCCAATCGGGTGGACTTCAGAAAAAGTTTTCACCCTTGAGGCATTTTTCTAGTTTACAATCGGTCGAAAGTATGGTATAGTCGTCAGACTAACATAGGAGAATAGTATGTCTAACGTCAAATTCTACATTGACTTTAAAGAAGGTCGCAAGAAGAAAGAGACTAAGGAGTTTACCTCCAAACAGGGCTACGAAAAAGCCTTGGTACGTATTCGTAAAAATACTAAGATGAAGGTGGTTGAACACGGTAAATATGATCGCAAAGGTAAACGTGTAGCTACGGAGGATGGTCCGGCAAAGCTACTTGGTGCCTTTGACACTGTTAACAGCCGTATGTCAGAAACAAAAACAAAGGTATTGGTACAGTCAAACTTTAATCCAAATGTAAAGATGTACCAGAGCCGTTTGTACGGCGGACTGTTCGACGTATATAAAGTTATTGAACCTGATGGCACTTGTACACTCTATGGGCAAGACATCGGCACTCGGCAGAAAGATGGTACGTTCAAGACCACAGATGGTAGAACCTTTGGTGCTGGTGGCTGGCCGGTATAAAGCAAATGTACTCGCTCACTCTATTTAAAAACATCTATGACAACGATACGTCGAAGCGTATGGACTTCGATACGTGGGAGCGGCTGGAAAAGCTGCTCTTCACGTTGTCAACACAGGAAGGACAGAAAGGTGGAAGTAATTCTTCTCCTCTTATTAGCCCTGCTATGTACCGATCCGCTTCAACTCGTGCTAATGACAATGTTCTGGGCTGGGGTAGTTGGTGTTGTGTTGATATTGACGAGTATGATGGTACTATCGATGATGTTCTAGAGCATCTGAAACCGTACTATTATATTTGTTACTCTACTGCATCATCTAAAGAATACCACCCAAAGTTCAGGGTGGTTTTTCCTTTGACTGGTGTGGTTGGCTCGGATAAGATCAAAGCCTTCTGGCATGCGATCAATGCACTTGTACTGGATGTTGTCGATGCTCAGACCAAGGACTTGTCTCGTATGTACTACGTACCAGCCAAGTACCCAGATGCGTATAACTTCATCTTTAAGAACGAAGGCAAGCACATCAATCCATTTGATCTGATGGCCAAATATCCGTACGTAGAAGCAACACGCAAGAAGAACTTCCTACAGACTTTGCCTGATGCTATCCAGCGTGAGGTAATTAGCTATAGACGTAACCAGATGGAGAACATGGTTACATGGACTGGCTACAAGGACTGCAGCTTCTTCCCTAAGAAGTTAGCACAGGAATACTCTGGTATGGCACACATCGATGGCTCAGGCAGATATCAGAAGATGTATCAGATCATGGTTGCTATAGCAGGCAACGCATCAGAGGCTGGATATCCAATCACAGCCGAAGAGATTGTTGATCTATGTCGAGAGTTCGATATAGCCAATACTAACCTATATGAAAAACGACCTATGCTCAAAGAAGCTCAGAACGCATTGGAATATGCTATTAAGTGATATTTTGGTAACAGCCCCTAAGAAAAAGATTTTTAGGGGTTTACTTTTTTCGTAGAATGATTATATTACTCATATAACCAAACGGAGAAACACGGTGTTAGATAAAGTTAAATATGCCGCCATCGAACGGATCGATAACAAGCTGGATGAGATCGAGGTTCTTATCGATGAGGCGCCGTTGCTCAAGCGCGACAAGAACAAACTCATTGAACTGCTCTATGACTATTACTGTGATCTTGAGACCGCTGTCGACCGTTACCACGAAGAGTGGCAGACTGAAAGGACCCAGGAGGAAATCTAAGTGATCTAAATGTAACACCCCTCTGATAAAAAATAAAAAAATGCACAGGGGGGATTACTTTTCCTGGAATAATGATTATATTACTCATATAACCAAACGAAGGATATCATCATGAAGTACAAAGTTCTCCAGATTCAACTCTCCCGCGCTGAAGTCGATATGGTCAACAACGGTGTTGAGCTTCGCAAGCACGTCCTCAAGTCTTGGATGTTTGGTAAGCACGTAGTCAAGAATGCAAAGAAAGCTCTTGATGCTGATTACTACGATCACGTACTGACCATCGACGGTACTAAGCTCGAAGATGTATTCTACATCGGTAACTTCATGGATGATCGCAACTTGGACAAGATCCAGGTACACGGTACCTTCTCCTCCGTCTCCGTTGGCGATGTCATCATCGACGAAAACGACTTTGCTTTCGTAGTCGATACCTTCGGTTTTCAAATGCTCCCTGAAAAAATCGCAGCATAAGGAACATACAATGTTTGAAGTAATCTATCGTTTCACCGGTACTCGTGACAACATCAAGGACCTTCAGTGTGGTGTGTTCGACACCATCGAGGCTGCCAAGGAATATATCCTTGAGCAGTTTGATGATCTCGTCGCCACCACCACAGATGACGAAACTGGTCAAGTCATGGTTGAGGAAGAAGGTTGGTACGAAAACTTCATCCTCGACAAGTACGAGATTCGGCAGATGGAGGTAACCCTCAACTAATGAACATCTTCATTCTCAACAATGACCCTGTTCGTTCGGCATTGGATCAGTGTGACAAACACATTGTGAAGATGCCGCTGGAGTCTGCTCAGATGCTGTCGACTGCTCATCGTATCTTGGATGGTACCGAAACCAAACGCCCATCCAAGTCTGGTAAGACTATGGTCAAGTACTGGACATTGGACAACTTGTATGAGGATGTTATGTACGCTGTAGCACACCGTGGGCATCCGTGTACTGTCTGGACTATGGAAACCAAAGACAACTACATGTGGCACTACGAGCACTTCATTGCATTGTGCGACGAATATAAATACCGGTACCAGCGGGAACATTTAAGCTACACTAAGCTTAAAGACATTCTTGGCAAAGCGCCTAAGAATATTCCTGCTGGAGGTCTGACACCTTTTCCGCAGGCTATGCCTGATGACGTAAAGAACCCAGACCCAGTAGAAGCATACCGTAGCTATTATGGTAAGTACAAAAGAGAACTTGCAGTCTGGAACAAAAGCAGACCTGCTCCGAACTGGTGGGGACAATATGTTTAAAGTATTCTGGAAGATCTTCAGTAACGATACGAGCCAACATCGTAAGTACTCGTTACTCTATGACGATCTCTGTATGTAACAAGCTCCCTTGGCGGAATAGGTAGACGCTGCAGACTTAAAATCTGTTTTCCTTTGGAAGTGCCGGTTCGATTCCGGCAGGGAGTACCAATTAGTTTTCGACGACGGTCGGAATAGTATAGTGACTGAATAATCCGTGGCAGATGCGGATAAGGTAATACCGAAGGGGTTTAGCGACCCGTCTTAGCGGATGCAGGTAGGTTTGGATCGAGTAGACAGGAGTTTGCCAGTGGTCCATTGTGGGTAATCCTTAATCCCACCTATACATTTTATAAGAAGGAAGATATGTACGTAACACCATGCGTTTCCATATGTAAGTTAGAAGACGGTATCTGTATAGGCTGTAAGCGAACCAAAGAAGAGATCGCTAGATGGAAGAGCTATACCGATGAGGAAAGGCTGGTAGTCATGAAAAGACTAGGTTACGGCAAAAGAAGGGGTGTACAATGCTCTTAGCAATTGGTATAATAACTTTATTGATTATCGTTGCACTCTTTGTCTGGATCGCAGTCGGAGAATTCATGTAACAAATTCGTAACAGATTTGAAACGCTAAAATATAAATAATCTTGTTCGTTGATGAAGCGAGCGGACTATATACTGGACGCGGGGGCAGTACCCGCCGCCTCCACCACAAGCACATCAAGATGGGTGTGTTTTTGATGGGGGCGAACTAGGATCGACAGGTATACGAAGTGAGTGGAGACAAACCGATTGATACCGTAAGTATCACTTAAACTAAAAGCAAACAATTACGTTGCTCCTAAGGCTTACGCTCTCGCAGCATAAGTTCTGTGGGTCCGATGGGAACCTAGAAACAGAATCCCATCAATCTTCTCTTCTATGCGGATATAGTATAATGGCATTATTACAGCCTTCCAAGCTGAAGATGCGAGTTCGATTCTCGCTATCCGCTCCATTATTATCGAGAAACCAAAATAAAGGAAGAACCATGAAAAACGTTCTTATTTCTTTTATTGCAGCAGCCGCTGTATCAACCTCTGCGTTCGCAGATCGTGCTGACACTATCTCTATCGTTGGCTCCTCTACCGTTTACCCATTCGCTTCTGCTGTTGCTGAATCGTTTGGTGAAACTTCCGGGTTTAACACCCCTGTTATTGAATCCACTGGCTCCGGCGGTGGTATGAAGCTTTTCTGTGCTGGTATTGGTCTTGACCACCCAGACGTTACTAACGCATCCCGTGCAATGAAATCTTCTGAGGCAGAGACTTGTGCTGCTAACGGTGTAGAATTTGTTGAATTTATGGTTGGCTATGATGGCATTGTAATCGCTAACTCTCTGAATGGCGGTCCTGCTCTGAACCTGACTCGTGAGCAAGTTGCTCTGGCAGTATCCGCACAAGTTCCAGATGCTAACGGCAATCTGGTTGATAACCCATATGAGATGTGGTCTGACATTGATGCGTCTCTGCCAAATCGTCCTATTGTAGTTCTTGGTCCGCCAACTTCTTCTGGCACCCGTGATGCCTTTGAAGAGCTGGTAGTGCATGCTGCATATAAGGCAATGGGCTTTGATAAAGCAACTTACAAGTCTATCGAAATCCGTGAAGACGGAGCATATGTAGAATCTGGTGAAAATGATTCCCTGATCATTGATAGTCTTACTAAAGACGGTAATGCTGTAGGTATTTTTGGTTTCTCCTTCCTGCAGAACAATGCTGACCGTGTAAAAGGTGCAGTGATTGACGGTGTAGTTCCTACATTTGAAAACATTGCTTCTGGTGACTACCCTGTATCTCGTTCTCTGTTCTTCTACGTTAAGACCAACCACATTGGTGTAGTAGAAGGCATTGCTGAGTATGCAGAAGAGTTTGTTAACCAAGCTGCTCAGGATGGTCCACTTGCTGATATCGGTTTGATCCCTGGTGGTGACGCTGATCAAGACGCTATGGAAGACGCACTGAACGCTCTCTAATATGCAATAGTTGCACCTTAACACGTGTAATATATAAAGGGAGGCGAGGGAAACTTCGCCTCCTTTCTTTTTTATAAACCCCCAAACAAGGAAACTGTAAACCATGCTAAAGAAAATCTTTGCATCTCTCGCCCTCTCCCTAGCAACGGCAACTGCTGCTTTTGCTGAAACCAAAGTAGGTTTCATCTATGTTGGTCCAATTGGCGACCTGGGTTGGACCTACCGACATGACGTTGGTCGTCTTGCTGTCGAAGAAGCATATGGACCAGACGTATCTACTTCCTACCTTGAAATGGTTCCTGAAGGACCAGAAGCAGTCCAGGCTATTACTCAGCTGGCTGAAACTGGTCATGACATTATCTTTACTACATCTTTTGGTTACATGGACGCAACGAATGAAGTTGCTGCCAACTACCCAGACGTGGCTTTCGAGCATGCTACTGGTTACATCCGTGAAACCGATAACATGGCAACCTTCTCTGCACGCTTCTATGAAGGTCGTGTGGTACAAGGATTCATTGCCGCTAACATGACTGAAACCAACAAAATTGGTTACATCGCTTCGTTCCCTATTCCAGAAGTAATCCGTGGTATCAACGCATTCATGCTGGAAGCACAGAAGCACAACCCAGACATTGAAGTAGATATCATCTGGCTTTACACCTGGTTTGATCCAGCGAAAGAAGCTACCGCAGCACAGGCACTGATTGATGAAGGTGCAGACATTATCGTACAGCATACCGACTCTCCTGCTCCAGTACAGATCGCAGAGCAGAATGGGGTATACGCATTCGGTCAGGCTTCGAACATGAGCCGTTTCGGTCCCAATGCACACCTGGTTTCCATCGTCGACGATTGGGATTCTTACTATGTTGACCGTGTTGGTCAGGTAATGGACGGCACCTGGACTGGTGGCGATACCTGGTGGGGATTCACCAAAGACGGTAAAGGTGGTGAAGTAGGCATGGTTGCTCTGGAAAGCTACAACACTGCAGCAATGGGTGCAGGTCTTGTACAGCAGGCACAAGCTCTTGAAGCTGAACTTGCAAGTGGTGAACGCCATGCATTCCCATGTGAAGGTCTGCTGAAGCAAGATGGTTCTGTTCCTGAGGAGTGTGCTGCTGGTGCAGATCATCTGCAAGATTGGCCAACTCTTCTGTCCATGAACTGGTTCGTAGAAGGCATTGACGCATCAGTACCTAACTAAGAAATAAAAAAAAGGGGACCAGCAATGAGCCAGTCCCCTTTATTAATGTAATATCAAATTATTACTATTTGTTTTTCCAAATCATCCAGAGTACCCAGACTGCCAACAGTCCTACAAGACCACTGGAGCCAAGGGAATCTACTACACCAGATACGTTGTCGATTACACTGACGCCGTCTGGCATAAATGGTACCGCACCGAGACCAAGCAGCTCAGCTACGATAGTAAGGGCAAGAAGGCTTACGCCAAGTTCAGCAAGACGGCTGACCCAGCCCTTTACGCTAGTGATGATATCCATTATATCCTCCGTTAATGTTTTTAACCTAATATTTATGATATTAATTAGCTAACGGATTATCGAGCGCTTCTTGGATTCTAGCACTTAGTCTATCATCAACTTCCTGGATTTTTCTATCAGTATCAGAATAGAGTTGATCGCGCTTTCTATCAAAGCGAATATCTGCTTCATCTACCATTTCTCTGACTTCTCTTTCACTTTCCCGCATATCATCTTCTAGCCTATCAACTAGTGTTTCAATACGAGTAACATCATCTTTTAAATCATTTTTAATCTGTCGAGCATAGTCAGTTGCTTGGATAACAGAATCTTCTGTATTAGCCATCTTCTGTTCAATGACAGATAGCTGTTCTTGGAACCCGCTAAGATCAGGCGCTACATATGACTGGATCATTTCTTTCATATCCATGTAGTCTTTGTAGACTTCAAATCCACCATAAAGACCACCTACTAATGTAGACAGTCCCATGGCGACCGCAACCATACGTCCACCTTTAAACTTGATCCCAGCGAATTCTATTTCAGCCATTTACTTCTTCATCCCTTCGATACCTTCTTTAGCATAGAATGCCGCTACGATAGCAGCAACCGATACAAAGTAGGTTGGAGCGATATCTTTCAACAGACCAGAAGCAGTCTCCTGACCAATTAAGGATGAAAGTACAATAGCAAAAGGATAGAGCAGCATACCAGCGAGAGCGAACCATGCCATTCCTCTCTGAGCATCCTGCTTCTTATCATCATTTTCGATCTGGAGCATTCGCTCCGCTTTTGCCATTTCTTCGTCTGTTACAATCCCGTCACCGTCTTCATCAAATTGATTGTAGATAGAGTCTGATTGTAATTTTTTAGCCAATGGAACCTCCTAAGCCTTGCATTGCGCTTGTTAACTGTGGAGCAAAAGATGATGCCGCCCAAAGCATAAGTGCAATTGCACCTACACCGATCACGACCCACTTCATCTTCATGTCATCCACAGACATTTTAATGCCAATCAGTTCATTGCTAAGAATACGCAGAGACAGTTCCATCTTGCCTTCTGGCATATCGATTGGAACTTGAGGTTCATTTTTCTTTTGCTCTTCAGCCATTACTTTAATCCTTCATCTAAGATATCTTCTAAAATCACAACACCTTTTGCTACCAATCTTTCTCTATTGGAAAGGTGTAACGCTTGAATATCATCCTTACTTTGACCATGATACGGTACCGCATGGCCTTCTTCAATCATAACTTCAGTCAGTAGTTTCTTATCTTGGCCTACAAAGAAGTCACCAAGAATCCTACCAAACTTACCCTTCATATCTTCTCCGTCCTTTGCAGCAAACGTCTTAAGAATAACTTTTTCACCAAGCAGTTCTTTAACACGCTCTTTTGCCGCAAGGCCGAATAACTTTTCGACTTTGTCAGATGTTCTAGATTCTGGTGTGTCGATGCCCATGATGCGAACACGCTCATCCTTTAACCATACTCCGAATCCTAAATCAATGTCGACGTCAACGGTATCACCGTCAACAACCTTAACTAAATTCGCTCTATACTCGTACACTGTTTGTTTCTCCTATTGGAATTGTAATGCCCGAAGTTGTTGTATCTCCTGTTCAAGTCGCATCACTTCCAACTGTTTCTTACGCAGTTCGAGTAAATATAATTCATTGCAATCGATTCTTGCTTTTGGCTTTTGACCTAAAGGAATGATAATTCTAGCAAAGACACCAACGTCTCCGACGCGCGAATCAACATAACCATTAAGAGGATCTGTGTATCCTCTGCCAATAATGCCAGTCACGCCAAATTCTAAGTTAGTGGCGGAACCAATTGCATTAGAACAATCTAGATCACCAGCCTTGAACCTATCTGACTGGTATGAACCAGGAGCAGAAGGTAAGGATAGGTTTAAGGAGCTAGACTGTCCAAATGCAACAGAGGCATATAATAAAATAAAAAAGAGTGCTAGAAGGAATAATTTTGATATATTGTAGTTGATCATATTACACCTTTGAGCAGATTCTAGAGTCTACGCCAGAGCCGGGAGCATTTAGCTCTAACTGCTTGGAGGTAGTGCAAATATACTCAATGCGCTCACAATCAGCTTCTCTGATATAAATGTCTACTGATTCTTTACTCAGGTAAGGAACGTGCACGAGCTTGCTAGTTGTTGCAAAGGGGATAGGATTCCATTCCTCGTCATGTACAGTAATTTCATAGTACTCTACATCAGATCTTTTATTGAAGAGTTCCATAGTGGTCACAACTATGCTATCCATGAACGAAGGCTCGAACTTAGGGTATGTTGGTGTCCACTCGTGAGCGTATGCGGTAGTAGCCATCAAAGCTGCCACCACCGCCGTAATAAGTTTCTTCATTAGCTGGCGATGCACTCTGCTGTTACGTTAGCAGAATACTGGCCACCAGGGAAGGACTTACCGTAACCATAGTCTACAGATGATTCGATCTGGAACCACGTGGAACCAGCAACCGTTAAGTCGTACTCTGTTACGTTTTCGTACTCAACCTTAGCAGCTTCGTAGCCAGACATACCAGCGTCAGACGTCTGGGACACTGTTACCTCACCATCCCATGTCAGAGCATCATCGAGAGATGGTGCAGAAGCAAAGGAGTTAGGCCAGGAAATTTTGGCAATGTAGTAGTCTGCAGCAGTTACGTCAAAGCGTACTACTGGATCTACACCGCCATCTACTGGATCTGTACTTAATGCGTCTGGGGTTGGGTTACCATATACACCCGCAACAGTAGTGTAAATGGAACACTTAGAAGATACGTTTCCTATGATCGGAACACTTTCAGCGTTTGCTGTAGTGCCACCAACCACCACTGCCAATGCAGCGAAAAGTCTTAACATTTCTATTCTCCGATTGTTTCTTCTCTATCATATTGAGAGCGTACCATCGAATAATGTGTGGCGTCGTTTGCCAGCTGTCTCAGCGCCCTGTTATTATCAGGCAATACTGTATCTTGCATAACATGCTTATCAGGATATTCAATCAATTCCTGATATTCAACTTTATAATATGGTTCGAAAAAAGGTTCAGGGTTAAGTTGTTTAAGTATCTCTTCCTGTCTTTGAGGGTCTACTAAACCGCCAACTTTAGGATCGACCCTCAGTCTCTTTTCAAGTTCACCGTCGTCTTCTTCCTCGACGACTTCTATAGGTTCTTCTTCAACTTCAACTTCACGCTCCTCTTGTATAGCAAGCCAGTACTCATAGAATTCGTCATCTGGTTCCATATACTCGATGGAGCTTACATATTTATACACAGCGTCCAAAAAACCTGGACAATTTGGATCAGCTAAGGGGTTAGTGCATATAATATTTGTTTCATCGACATCCATTCTGTAAAGGTATATAACAGATGCATCACTAACCGTTCCATCACCTTCTACGGTAATAGAACCATCACCCCATTGCTCTCCAGGAATACCATCGAATCTAAAATTCTTTAGAATCGAGTTACCAGGCAAACCAGACCAGTCATCGACTTCTTCAAAGACGTATCCACCATTCACCGCGTCTTCGTTTCTAACATATACCGTAGCATCAGAGGTCGGGTCCTTAGACATGACATAGTAGTAGGTTACGCCATTGACTTGCAATGTTACGTTGGGTGATGAAAAATCTGGTAGAACATCTACAGGTGACCAGGTTAATCCGCCATTGATTGCGTTATTAGTTACTCCGTAGGTAGTATCAGCCTCCGCCGAGTAATACGGCAAGAATACCGAGAACGAGAGCGCCACCGATAAGAGTGGTCCTAGTGTCCGGATCAATGTTCATTCCTATACCTGGTTGAGAATCGGGTCTGCGTGACTGGTTGGACGGATCGTTCCATTCTGACTTTGCTTCTTCACCGATCTTGCCGTCGATAGGGCAAGGTGTACCTGCGTCCATCATGGCCTGGAAGATTCTGCCATCTTGACACATAACAGATACGGCAGCGACCTTCATGCCCATATCGTATAGAGTCTTGGCGTTCTTTAGCTTCTCACAGTTCATGTCTCTGACAGTAGATCCTGCCGAGATTCCCAGGATCTGTGTTTGTACAGCACCTGATACGCCGACCGTACATAAGTCAGAGTTTGCTGTATTGATGTTAGGAGAGATTGCAGTAGGAGGTGCAGTGATGACTGTGTTGGTCGAATCACTGGTTGTGGTTACGGTACTTGTTGTTGTATTCTCTGTGACAATGGGATCATTTGTCGTGGTTGTGGTCTCTTCCTGAGCCACCGCTGCTGAAGCCGCCAATGTCATGATAAAAGCAGCAAACATTCTTTTGAACATGGTGTTTGCCCTTTATGATAATAGTATAGATATTTATAGTTTACTTCCCCTTCAAAATATGGTAGAATGCTTTTCTTAACGTTAAATGAAAGGATTGTCCATGTCCATTATGGATAAGCTTAAAAAGAATTCTAAACTTAGTCACACTGCAGTACTGTCTAAGTCCAAGTTCTTTACTGACAAAGATATGATTCCCACTGACGTTCCCATGCTGAACGTTGCACTGTCTGGCTCACTGGAAGGCGGACTCGCTCCAGGCCTTACAGTTCTTGCTGGTCCATCTAAACACTTTAAGAGTTCGTTTGCTCTAAAGATCGCATCAGCTTATATGAAGAAGTATCCTGAAGCTGTGATGCTGTTCTACGACTCTGAGTTTGGTTCTCCACAAGAATACTTCCAGAACTTTGATATTGATACTGATCGTGTACTCCACACGCCTATTACCAACGTCGAAGAACTTAAGTTCGACCTTATTAACCAACTAGAGCAGATTGACCGTGATGACAAAGTTATCGTTATCATTGACTCTATTGGTAACGTAGCATCCAAGAAGGAACTAGAGGATACCCTCAACGAAAAGTCTGTGGCAGATATGTCACGTGCTAAGGCACTCAAAGGTCTGTTCCGTATGGCAACACCGTACCTGACCATGAAAGACATTCCGATGTTAGCAATCAACCATACATATCAAGAGATGGGTTTGTTCCCCAAGGCAATCGTGTCTGGCGGTACAGGCATCTACTATTCAGCAGATAATATCTGGATCATTGGTCGTCGGCAGAACAAAGTGGGCACTGAGGTTACCGGATATGACTTTGTAATCAACGTGGAGAAATCTAGATATGTCCGTGAAAAATCCAACATTCCTATCACGGTTTCTTGGGAAGGTGGCATCGATGAGTATTCCGGTCTACTTGATGTGGCTCTGGCAGGTCAGTTCGTCGTCAAACCGAAACAAGGCTGGTACGCCAAAGTCGACCAAGAAACTGGCGAAATAGATGGGAAAAATTTTAGGCAAAAAGAGTTAACAAAAGACTTCTGGTATGATATAATTCAATCTAATAAGTTCAAAGAGTTTATTGAGAAACAATACCGTGTTGGTATGGTACCAGATCAAGAGGTTGTAATTGTAGATGAAACAGAAATCGAAAATTAAGTTAGACGAAGACTACGAATACGTAGGTATCTCTGAAGAGCCTGAATGGGCTATTCGCCTACTGACTGGCAAGTACAAAGAAACGATTGTTCGATATACGCAGATTAAACTAGAATCTATTGACACCGCAAAAGAAGGTGAAGATGATGTTACTCTAGGATTTGCATATCACATCCTGAATGAAACCGTACTTCCAGACGACTATAATGACGAGGAAGCTGGTCAGTACTTTGGTGATGTACTAATGGCTGCTATTGAAACTGGATTAGATGATGGAACAGCGGTACTAGATGAGCGATAACCTAAACAGAACTATCCTACGATCCCTATTAACTAATGAAAGCTATCTGCGTAAGGTTATTCCTTTTCTTAAGCCAAACTACTTTGAAGGTCCACTGAAAGTTATCTTCAAGCAGATTGGCTCGTTTGTTGATAAGCACAATGTCCTACCTACTCTGGAAGCATTCCGTATTGATCTTGAACAAGATGACAAAATGTCTGATGATATGTTCACTGAGATCTCGGCAATGCTTCCAGAGATCTTTTCACCCACGGATATTGACGAAGACTTCTTGCTAGAGAAGACTGAGAAGTGGTGCCAGGAACGTGCACTGCATATCGGCATTATGAAGTCTATCGATATCCTGGATGGCAAGGATGACAAGCTAACCAAGAATGCTATTCCAGATATTCTGTCTGAAGCATTGGGTGTTGCGTTCGATTCGAATGTAGGTCACGACTATATCGACAATGCAGAAGAGCGATTCGACTTCTATAACCGTAAAGAAGAAAGAATCCCATTCGACTTACATTACCTGAATGAAATTACCAAAGGTGGTTTGCCCGACAAGACCCTAAACATTGCTTTGGCAGGTACTGGCGTTGGTAAGTCTTTGTTTATGTGTCACGTTGGTGCTAGCGCTCTTCTACAAGGTAAGAACGTTCTGTACATTACTATGGAAATGGCAGAGGAACGCATTGCTGAACGTATCGATGCTAACCTCCTTGACATTCCTATCGATCAACTGGATAAAATGTCTAAGCCTATGTTTACGCAAAAGGTAGACAATCTGAAGAGCAAGACTATTGGTAAGCTGATTGTAAAAGAGTATCCAACAGGTGCAGCACACGTTGGTCACTTCCGTGCACTCCTCAAGGAACTGAAGTTGAAGCGTTCATTCGAGCCAGATATTATTTTTATCGACTATCTAAACATCTGTGCATCGTCACGTATGAAGTCGATGGGTGGTGCGATCAACTCCTACACCTACGTCAAAGCTATTGCAGAAGAACTACGTGGCTTGGCAGTAGAGTTTAATGTTCCGCTGGTTAGTGCAACGCAGACTACCCGATCTGGTTACGGTAGCTCTGATCCTGGATTGGAAGATACCTCTGAATCGTTTGGTCTACCTGCTACTGCCGATTTGATGTTTGCACTTATCTCGAATGAAGAGATGGAGAAAGCTGGGCACATCTCTATTAAGCAGTTGAAGAATCGATACAACGATCCTGGTAAGCATAAGCGATTTGTGGTAGGTATAGATAGGTCTAAGATGAGACTATACGACGTAGGCGAAGCTCACCAAGACGTCATTGATGATGGCGTACCGGTATTTGATAAAACCCCTTCTGGCGATAAATTTAAGGACTTTAAGATATGAACCAAACCGTTCTTCCTGTTGGCATCACCTCTTCCATGATCAATGCTTATCAAGATGGTACAGGCAAGAAGATGTCTGCACAAGACTTGATCGTGTATTGTGCTCGAGTCTCCAACCCCAACAATCAGAATAGTACAGCTCCATCGGAGAAACTACTGAGTTATCTGATTGAGCACAAGCATTGGTCGCCTTTCGAGATGGTTGATATGGTGATGGAGATCAATACGACACGTGATATCGCTCGTCAGATTCTTCGTCACCGTTCATTTTCATTTCAAGAGTTTAGTCAACGGTATGCTGATCCCACTAAGGATTTGGCTGTGTACATGCGTGAGGCACGACTGCAGGACAAGAAGAATCGCCAGAACTCCATTGAGACGGATGATGATGAACTGAAGTGGGCATGGGAAGCCAAACAAAAACAGATCGTTCATGAAGCAAACCTTGCATATAAGTGGGCAATTGAAAACGGTATCGCCAAGGAACAAGCACGTGCAGTATTGCCAGAAGGTAATATGCAATCTCGCATGTACATGAAAGGCAGCATTCGTTCCTGGATTCACTATTGTGAACTACGGTGTGGCAATGGTACCCAGAAGGAACACCGTGAAGTTGCTTATAAGTGTGCAACGATTCTTAAGGATCATCTCCCATTCTTGAAAAACTGGTATAAAGAATTACCTAGTGAGTAAGAGAAAGGAAGCAGCTAGGTTATTTTGGATGGTTAAGGGTTACCTGATGCCTGAGCACTTCACGGATAGTGACATTGAATATATACTAACAAGCTATACAAAAAGGGTATGGCATAATCATGAAGTGAATGATGAAGGCTTTGAAGAAGCCTGGGAGAATAGAGAATGAAAATTATTGCTGGTCCATGCCAGTTAGAAAGAAACTCACTAGGCGTGGCAAGATTCTGTCAGAATGCTGCAGAGAAATACGGTTTAGAATATTACTTTAAGGCAAGTTTCGATAAAGCGAATCGTACGTCACTTCGATCTGAGCGTGGTGTGGGATTAGAATCTGCCATGATTATCTTTGATGAGATTAAGGCAGAGCTTGGATGTAAGATCGTAACCGATATACATACTACAGGTCAGGCAGCTCTGATCAAGAGTTCTGTCGACGTACTACAAATCCCTGCTTTTCTATGCAGGCAGACTGATCTACTACTGGCAGCAAAAGGCACTGGGAAGATCGTTAACGTAAAGAAGGGTCAGTTCCTAGCACCATGGGACGTCGCCGGCATTATTAGCAAGATTGGAGACGAGAATGTATGGATTACTGAACGTGGCACTAGCTTTGGTTATAATACCCTTGTTAATGACTTTACGGGTCTTCAGTACATTGCTGACAGCTATTCTACTCCCCTTATTTTTGATGCCACTCATTCTGTACAGAAACCCGGTGGCAATGGGACTAGTTCTGGTGGCAATCGGGATTATGTACCCGCTCTTGTTCGGGCCGCTGTTGCAACCAAAAATGTAGATGGCATCTTCGTCGAGGTTCATCCTGATCCCGACAACGCACCATCTGACGGACCAAACAGCCTAAACCTTCCACAATTTGAAATGGTATGCAGAGACATTCGTACTCTGTGTGATGCACTGGGGATTGACTAATGCGACTAAAACCAATTATTATTATTCCTGCACGGTATAACTCTAGCCGATTCCCCGGCAAGATGCTAGAGAAGCTGGGTGACAAGACCGTACTGGAACAGACCATCGAGACTGGTAAGCGTACTGGTCTGCCTGTCTATGTTGCCACTGATAATCGTGAGATTGCTAACCTATGCATTAAGATCAATCAAGAATACGTGATGACTAGTCCGGAGCACAAGAATGGTACTGAGCGTGTAGCAGAAGCAATGGTCAAACTGATTGATAAGCATGGTGAAGAGTTTAGTCAAGAGTTTGACTATGTAATTAATCTTCAAGGTGATTCGCCACTTATCCCTGACTACGTATTCAGTATGATGATGGAGGAGTATGAGCGGATGGCAGCTTTTGATAAACCATTTGATGTGATCACCCCAACATTCCGAATGAATGTGGAAACCGCAGAACGATTCCTAGATTGTCGAGCAGAGGGTAAAGCAGGTGGTACAACTGTGGTAACTGATACAGATGACAAAGCAATCTACTTTTCTAAAGAGATGATTCCCTATGGCGCTAATCTAACTAACGTACTATCATCATCAGAAAAGATTCCTATGTACTATCATATTGGTATGTACGCATACAAGCCAGAAGCCTTGTTTGAATACTCGATGATGCAAGAGTCAGCGCTGGAACGTACTGAAGGATTAGAACAGCTACGGTTTATCGACAACGGATATCATATTCACTGTATGAAGATGAATCCCCTGCACTTTGACTTTTGGGAAGTGAATAATCCTGAAGATATCGACATTGTTGAAAAAAGTTTGCATTTTGTGCGATAAGGGGGTTTACATTGTATCGTAGATGTTGTACAAAGGATAGTTCAACAGAAAGGATACATTATGTCTTACTCCAGTTTTTCCGTACACCTCGACATCTCCCACGAAGCCACCCCACAACAGGTTCATGACTTCGCCGCACTCTTTAACTGCGACGCCAAAATGATCATGGAAGTTGGACCAGCCGGCGGTAACCCAGTTTACGAATTCTCGGGTTCCTTTACCGACTTAGAAAAACTCGAAGCCGAATACAACACCATTAATGGTCTGTAACCAAAATATCACAACCCCCGGAATTAATCACTCTGGGGGTTTACTTTTGCGTAGGAATGATTATATTACTACTATACACAAACACAAGGACATCATATGATGGAAAATCTAGTAAACCGTATCATTGCAGACAACGTCTGTGTGATTGAAGGTTCTGAAGCTGAACTCCTACAAGCTGCTGGCATTATCGCTCAGTGGCGTATGTCTGAAGAATGTAAGGAACGTAAGATTGACCACGCATGGATTCGTCAACTCAATGATGCTGACTATGCTATTCGCCGCCGTGTAACTGAACTCAAAGCAATTGACGCTGCAACTGACTAAGGATAATATGATGATTGAACGTGTTGATATGACTGGTCAAGAAATGATCTTCATCAAGTTTGAAGATTCTGACGAGTTTGTGCAAGTTAATACCATGGATTCTGCGTGGAAAGAAATCCTGGAGCGTGGTCCAAATACTCTTGAGTATATCGAGACCTGGGACCCAGAGAAGGAAGAGCGTGCAGCTGCTCGTTTAAAAGCTGTAGAAGTTGATGACCTGAAGATGATTTAAGGAGAAAGACTGTGGGTATGATGAAAGAATTCGCTATGGACCTGGAAAACCAGGTCTGGGAATATGTCGTAGACATTATTCCTGAGTGTGAGGACCTCTCAGAGGCCGTAGATCGCGGTCTCGAGGTGGCTCGTGAGCACAATGTCCTTAACCTTGATGTCGAGTACATCACCGAATCCATCCACGAAATGTGGAATGAATTTTGGTCAAACCACATTTAGGGGGTTTACATGGAAGCTCATATAATGTACGATGACAAAATGTCAGAGCTAGAGTCCGACACCGTACTCCGTATCGCACACTTTGCCCGTTCTCGCGGCTTTGACTATCACACCGCAGCTTACACACCCGAAGGTCGTCGTGCAGCTGCTAAGCTCTTTTGGGATCACTACTTTGAAACAGAGGTTGAATTATGAGTAACCAACGTTCCGCAAAAACCTACCGTGCCGCAGCTAACGACAACAGCGGTATGGGTACGGTACTATTCTTCAAGTACGCCACTAAAGCTCTAACCGATGCTGGCTACGAAGACCCAGCGTTCTACTTCGAACAAATCGTTGATCACCTGCGTGACGGCGGTTCCCTTCCAACTAACCAACGTGAAGTCGAAAAGGTTCTTGGTCTATGAATTACGTTGCTAGCGAGGCGGACATTCGGTTCGCCTCTAATTTGGTTATGATGGTGAATCGACACCTACAGTCCAAAGGTAAAAGCTCTTACGATCTGGTCATTCAAGATAAAAACGGGGTAAAACAAGCATATATGAAAATGAAAGGGAGCTAATATCTTAG